>Ga0335081_10000066_pt1 | contig 200578 bp, 167 predicted proteins | sample Lox_Sample_35_FD_206713 | JGI IMG/M metagenome (GOLD analysis project Ga0335081, IMG submission 206713) | Soil microbial communities from Loxahatchee National Wildlife Refuge, Florida, United States - Lox_Sample_3.5 | ecosystem: Environmental > Terrestrial > Soil > Wetlands | place: USA...
CTGGCGCGACGTGCACGATCAATGTCACATTTTCGCCCGAGAAGAAAGGCCAACTCTCAGGTAGCCTTAGCATCACCGACAACGGCGGCGGCAGCCCGCAAACCGTGGCGTTGACCGGCACAGGCGATTAACCGGCCGGGCGCCTGCCAGCCGAGCGCTCATAATCTTCGCCATGCGCGTTCTCACACTACAGCTTCTCGCAGAATTCGCAGACCGAACAGGAAATGAAAATCCCGCCCGGCACTCCCCGCTCACGGTCCTTGACTCGCTTGACGATTCGCGTGGGCTTGCCGCACTTGGGGCAATCGGTGCTCTTGGTGGTGTCCATCACTTTCTTGCGGTCAGCGGTTTTTGCAATCTTTGCCATTCCTGAATCTCCTGAATCAGAACGTTACCTTGCTGCCGGCAGCTCTAAAGCCTAGGAACCTGCAACTTTGAGGGGTTCAACAGGCCGGTCCGGGCAGCGGGACGGGCCGAAAACTTCGTCCATTTTAAATGAACCTCGCAGAAGTTGTCTTCCGGCGCACTTCCGGTTACCGACGGCACTTTGCCTTCGCGACGGCTGGCGCTACAGTTCTCCCATGACCACCGCCGTCAAAAAATTCCGCTGCATGCAATGCGAAATGACCGAAGACCGCTGCGAATGCGAGAAGTACTGTTGCCTGTGCCAGGGCCAGCTCGATGTCCGGCTCTGCCAGGATGGCCTCTTCTATTGCCCGCCCTGCCGCGAAGCTTGCGGCTACAAAGTGCAGGACGATCATCAGTAGGTTCGCTACTGCACCACAAGCGTGACCGACGTTGTGCGCGTGGCTGAGCCTGAAACCGCACTGATGGTCACAATGTAGTTCCCCGCGGGGGTTCCCGTCGTCGTGGTTAAGCTCGTTGTTCCACATCCCGCCTGAAACACAATCAGCGAAAAAAACGCCGCCAGCAGAAGTCCCAGCGCGATTCGGCGTTTGCGTGACATCGTCCCGCCGATTCCAACTCCCAGCAGCGCCAGCCCGGAAACCGGCAGCCACGCCGCATAAACCGGCCCTCCGCCATGCCAAAGTTGCGTTGTCGTAGTGATGCGCTCTGTCGTCGTGATCACCAGATCGCGGCTCTGCGCCCCCGTATTCAGATTCGAAATCGGGTTGTTAGGTATGGTGCAGGTTGCCCCTGTCGGCGTTCCCGAACTGCAACTCAGGGAAACGCTGTCGGGAATGGCTCCCGTCGGCGTCACCACCACTGTAAAGTTCGCCGGAACCCCCGCAGGAACCGTCGCCGACGCCGGCGTAACGCTTAGCGAGAAATCATTCACCACGGCGCTGCCGCTGGCCGTCACCCCCGGAAAATTCGAGCCCGGCACCGTCACTTCCGCGCTGTTGCCGACTGAGCCGGAGGCTGTGGCCGTCACCGTCACCGTCACCGTCACCGTACCGCCGCCGGCGGTCCCCGAAGCGCTCAGAGCGCCCAGGCTGCACGTCACAATGCCCCCTGTAGCCGCCGGGCTGCAAGTACCGGCTGTCGGCACCGCCGAGACGAAGGTCGCTCCCGTCGCAGGCAGCGTATCGGTAAATGTAACTCCATTGATGAAGTCCCCGGTGTTCGTTACGGTGTACTTGAACGCAACCTGGTTACCGACGCCCACCGGCGACGGGGTCGCCGCGACCGCCAGCGCCAGATTCACCAGCGGCGAAAGCTTGGTCACAAACGCATCGTTGGCGCCGTCAAGAGTGCCTTGAAAGGCGCTGAGCGTGGGAAAAGGCGCGGAACTCCCTGAAGATGTCTCTCCGCTGGCGTAGCTGGCGCCCTGTGTATCCACGGCAATGCTCGTACCCACATCGGTTCCGCCGCCGCCAAGGTAGCTTGAGTAGTGGCCAGGCGCTGTCGAGGTGTCAGCCAGCGTATCAATGCGGGCGACAAAGGCATCAATCCCTCCGCCTGGGACGGATTGAACCGGGTTATTTACGACGGGAAAATTTGTTGAATTCGTATAGCCGGTAAGGCGCGCGCCTTGCGAAGAATCCACCGCCATGCCCAAGCCGATGTCCGTTCCCGAGCCACCCAGATACGAAAAGTACAGGAAAGGCACAACCTGGTCCGCGGTCGTACACCCGGTCGTAGTGGAGACACAAGGCGTACCTAACTTAGCTACGAAAGCGTCTGTTCCGCCGGCGTTCGCCGGCTGAAACCCGACCACACCTGTCGTACTCGTAAAGTTGAAGTCCGTGGAAGCGGTAGATCCCGTGATATACGCGTTCGCCCCACTATCCACGGCGATCGCGTAGCCGACGTCGTCGCTGCTGCCCCCAAGATACGTCAAATAACTCAGGGTCGGAGGCTGGCTGCTGTTCTGTGGGAAGTTGAATTTACCGACCCATATGTCAATACCGCCTTCAACCGTGCCCTGAAAAGCGTTCAGCACCGGCATGTCCGTAAAGCTCGTGCCGCCGGTGACGTAGGCGTTGTAGTTGGTGTCCACGGCGACGCCTCCGCCAATCGTCGCCGTTCCTCCCGAGGGCAACGTGCTGCCCCCGATGTACGTGGAGTAGGCCAGGCTGCTGAAGCCCGTCAGCCCGAAGTTCAGTACGCTCAGGAAAAATTGCGAGCTTGATTTCGAAACTGTCTGGAACGCCCCCAGTGTGGCCGGAAACGCCGATGAACCGCTCGGCTGGTTCGTCGAGGTCGTGAATCCGGTGACGTAACCCTTGCCGCTCGGGTCCAGCGCCACTCCAGTTGCAGTGTCTGTCCCGTTCCCTGATAGATAGGTGGAATAAAGAAACACCGAACCCGTAGGATCAAGCTTGGTGACGAATACATGACTCGGGCCTGAGCCGGCGAGTGGCTTGTCTTGAAAACCCAGGTCGGCCGGGAAGTTCGTCGAAGTTGTGTTCCCCGCCACTACCACATTAAAGCCGGAATCCACTGCCACTCCAGCCGGCGTGTCGGTGCCATTGCCGCCAATGTAAGTGCTGAAACTGAGCGCTGAACCTGTGTTGTTGAACTTGGCCACGAAGACGTTGGCTACTCCGGCTAGAGTAGGCGATTTCGTTGGATTGGGAAAATCCGTTGACGTGCTGGAGCCGGCCACGTAAGTGTTGTTGCCTGAATCCACAGCGATGGCCGGACATCCCGGTGTCAGTATGCTTCCCGCCCCTCCAGTTGGATTCAGGATCGCCGAACAGCTCTCTTCCCCGCTCCCGCCCAGATAGGTCGAATAAGTGAGGACGGGATCAATCACCAGCGCCGTCGTGCGATCGTAGTTTCCCACCTCGAAACCAATTTCGCCTCCGCGGTGTACCACGAAGCTCCCGCTGACGCTGCGTTCCTCCGAGCCAAATCGTTGGTAAACCCTCGGCACCTCGAGACGAACATTATCCGCATCGGCCGTCGCCAGGATCAGGTTTCCGTTCCTATCGAGTTTCGCATTCAAAATCGGTTCATCTGCCAAATCTGAGAATTTCAAGCCAATCTGACGAGGGTCGCTGCCCGGGGTTAGTTCGAAGTCATACTCTAGCCGGCCCTGGCGTCCGTAATAGACCAGATCAATTCCCGGATAGACGTTCCGGTAGGTTACCCGCGCGAACTGCGGTATGTTGCGATGCCATTTTGTCGGGTCATTTCCAATGAAGTAGTTGCTCTTGCCCGGAAGCGCCTCGGATCCGAAGATGTGCGCGGAAGAGGTGCTATGGGCCAGCGCCATGCGCAGCACAGATGCTCCCGTCCCCGGCTGCCGCAGGGTCAGAACAGCTTGATCCGCGGTAAGGTAAACTCCATAACCGTCGCCATGGGCAAGGAACTTGACGCTGGCATCCGTTTGTCCCCGGTTGACTTCGAAAGCCAGAGGCAGGCGGCCAAATGAATCCATTCCCCGGCTTGCCAGGGGCGTCGCGACAAAGCTGGTGGCAAGTTGCGGCTGCAAAAGGTGATCCGGAATCGGATCCAGGTAAACCGGACCGGAGGATACAAACAAGCTAACGCCGGCAACAATTACTATCCCCACACCGGCCAGAAAACGCGAACGGCTGTTCTTCAAACGGCCTTCCAATATCACCAACTCCTCCGCCCTTGTTCCACAAACACAAGGGCGCAATTCAAATTCCGGCTGCCGCCCTCGCAGGCCGCATCACCGCACTAAAATGGTCGTGAAAAAAGTAAGTAACTACTTAAACATCTGACGGATAGCCTGTCAAGCGCAGCCCCGCCGCTCGCCGCCGCTCTTGAGTCGTTCAGATGCTTGAGTCGTAGGCTGGAGATGCCGCCGCTCCTGCGAAACTTCGCCTGCGCCAAAGCACGGCGGAGTCCTCGCCTCACTACAGGCCGTTAACGGACTTAGTTCCTTTGTTTTTTTTGATCTTGCAAACTGCTTCCCAATAAGTAAGTCTTGCGTAAAGCGGAAGAAGTGGGGCGCAAAAGCTGCCGCTTTCCTTGCAACGATGAGAATGTTGCTTCAAGAGAAAAACCCGACCAGTGAAATTCCGGGCGAACGCCGCCGCATGCGCCGTTTCGATATGCGTCTCCCCGCAATAGTCGCTCTGGTGGATTCTGTGGCCGCGGAATTTGTCACTGAAACCCAGAATGTGAGTGCGCGTGGCGTCTTCTTCTATCTGGATCGCCCATTGAGCGAAAACACGCGCATCCAGATAACTCTGACTTTCCCCCCGCATATCACCTTGACTGATTCAGTTCGTGTCCGCTTTACCGCCCGCGTGCTGCGGGTCGAATCGCCTTTGCCCCCCTCGCGCATCGGAACCGCCGCCATGATCGAAGAGTATGAGTTCTTGCGGTCGAGACCCGAGGAAGAGCGTTCGTCGCTACCGCGGTGGGGCAGTGCTTAAACTGAGGCCTGAAGAAACATCCGGGAATGGGCCGACACTAAAAGGCTCGCACGCCGTCTCTCGTGCGAACCTCTTAGCGCCGGGTTTGTTCCACCTCGAATGATGCGAGTCTAGCTGCAGCCCTCTCCGCCTAGGTTTCAGAGAGGTTAATTTCGGATGAAATCACGAAGAATTTGCCCACAACCGCAAGCCCGGTTGTCGCGATGTTTCAGGGTGTCTGCGCTTTCCACTTGTTAAGAAATCCCACTAAATCTTCAGGAGCTAGAGCTCTCGCACGCTCGAATTCCCCGGATTTCTGGCTGTAGAGCAGCTTGCCGCTGCCGTCCAGCACGGCCAACGCGGGTATTCCCTTTTTCATCGGCACCTGGTATTCCTCCATCAGGTCCTGGTTCTTGTCGCCTTCGCCCACATCCACGTGAACCACCTCATAATTGCGGGTTAGCACCGGAGCCACGTCCGCACGCTGAAACGCCAAATCAAGTACATGGCAGTCGTAGCACCAGTTCGCCCCGAAAACGATGAGCACCCGTTTGTGAGTTGCTCTGGCTTTACCCACGGCCTCTTTGATTTCGGTCCTGGCATCAAGTCCGGGCGGGTAGATGTTCTTGGTCGTTGATACCGGTTGCTGTAGCCGGGCTGGATCGGAACGTTGCATCGCCACCAGCCGCCACTGCGTCCCTTGTTTCTGCCACACCTGCGCTTCCGTGATGTAAAGTGTGCGCAGCTTGGCCGTTGCTCCTGATTTCACCTCGAGTTGCAGAATCGCCTGGGCTAACCCGGCTTGAGCAGACTCTAGCTTTGTAACTTCAACTTTGAGCCGCCGGACTTTCAATCCGCTCCAGAAAGCGGCGTCGGCATCCGGTGCGATCGTTGTACTCTCTTTCCCCGACGGAACCGTAATCCGTGCCGGTGGATTTGTGCTGTATAGCGATACTAATGCGGACGCGTCGCCGCTTCGCACCGCGCTTTCCCATGCATCCAGAGGAGCAAAGTTGGCGGAAGCACTGGAATTTGCCGTTTGCGCCCCGCCCCCGGGAAGCGCAGCTCCAACTAGCCAAAGGCCGATCCAGCCTGAGACGCAGACTCGCCACAAGGCCATGAAGACTCCGTTCCTCCATGATACGACTCGTATCACGCGAACCTGAAATAATCCATAGAGCCCTAAGTAGTCCTTAGACGAAAGATACCGGGCGAAGACACAGAACGAGCAGTTATCGTGAGAAAGCATCTCCCACAACCTGCCGGATGGCGCCATCGATACCCGCTTTTTCCTTGGCCGCTGGCTGCCGTCGCAGCAACCGCGCTGGTGGTGGTGCTGCCTTTCTTGGCCTTCGGCAGCCCCTCCGGACACGATTTCGAATTTCACCTCAACACCTGGATGGATGCGGCAGGACAGTGGAAACAGGGGATTATTTATCCCCGGTGGGCGGCGCTGGCGCAGTGGGGATACGGTGACGCGCGATTCATCTTCTACCCGCCACTTTCCTGGATGCTGGGGGCGGCTCTGGGCACGGTCTTGCCCTGGAAATGGGTCCCGGGAATCTATATCTGGCTCGCGCTGACACTCTCAGGGTGTTCGATGTATGTGGTGGCCCGTCAATGGCTGGATCAAACCAATGCCATCTGTGCGGCTGCGCTCTACGCTGCGAATCCCTACTACTTAATTATCGTTTACTGGAGAAGTGCGTTCGCAGAGCTGCTGGCTGGCGCTTTACTGCCCTGGCTTTTGCTTTATACATGGCGTTTGCAGAAGAGAGGCAGCAGTGCCGTGCTGCCGCTGGCTCTTACGCTTGCAGCCGCGTGGCTGACGAATATCCCGGCAGCTGTAATGATCACCTATTCGTTTGTGCTTTTACTGGCCCTGGCCGCGGTCACTCGCCGCTCTTTCATGGTCTTGGGTTACGGAGCCGTCGCAGCTTTCCTTGGCGCGGGATTGGCGGCATTTTTTCTTCTTCCCGCAGCCTGCGAAAAAAGCTGGGTGAGCCTTGCCCAGGTGCTTTCGCCTGGTGTCAGACCGGTCGAAAACTTTCTTTTCACAGCAATCGGCGATCGCGATCACGACCGCTTCAATTTGCTGGTCTCGGTGGTCGCCTCAGCGGAGATTTTCCTGACCGTCCTCGCGCTTGCCTTTCTGAGTCGCCGTACCTCGCCCACCGCTGAGAAGCCCGCCACTGCATTCCAAAATTCCGATGATCCTGATTCCACTTCGCCGGCTCCAGCAGATGAACGCGGCTCCGAGAGTCTCGTTCCGTTCCTGGTTCTCCCGGCAGCTCCGGCCTTACTCATGTTCTCGATCACTGCCTTCGCATGGGCGCATTTGCCTTTGCTCCGCTTCCTGCAGTTCCCGTGGCGCTGGCTGCTTTGCTTGAGCCTTATATTGGCTGTCTCCGTCCCGCTGGCCTTTCGGCGGACTACCCTCCGGCTTCTGATCTGCTTCGCCCTGCTGGCCGTGCTCGTATTTTGTTCGGTGCATATTCAAGCGCCATCGTGGGAAGACGCTGCCGGTAGTGCTGCAATCCTCGAATCCCACCGAACCGGGCAAGGTTATAAAGACGTAGATGAATACATCCCCGCGGATGCCGACAATTATGAGATCAAGCAAGACGCGCCGTTAATAACCGCCTCCGGCCAGAGCCAGGCCAGTTTTGGCATTCAGGCATGGACACCCGAATCCAGGCTTCTACGAGCTGTCGTCGCAAGGCCGGGGATCTTGACGCTCCGCCTCTTCAACTATCCTTCCTGGCTAGCCACAGTCAACGGCCATCCGGTATCGGCGGAGAGCGATCCCACGACCGGGCAGATGATGGTCCCCGTTTCTGCCGGCGAAAACCAGATACGCATCTCCTTCACCCGGACCTGGGACAGGACCGCGGGAGGCATAATTTCTCTCGTCTTCATCCTCGCCCTGCTGGTAGCACGCGTCCGCTTTTCGCGCCGCGTACATCGCCATGATTCTTCTCACCCAAGGGGCGAAGCCGCGTCCTCTTCCTTCCCTCCCTGTGGTTAAATCGGTTTGAATGACCCGAATCCTGATTGCCACTTCAAATCCTGGCAAGCTTCGCGATTTCGCAGGCGCCGCCGCCCCACACGGCATTGATATCGCTCCTGTCCCCAACTTCGCCTCCCTGCCTGCGGTAGTCGAAGACGGGCTGACTTTCGAGGCCAATGCCCGCAAGAAAGCGGAAGCCTGCAGTCTCCACGCTCGCGGAGAGATCGTTCTCGCCGACGACTCCGGCCTTGAGGTGGACGCTCTCGGCGGCGCTCCCGGCGTGCATTCGGCGCGGTATGCAGCCGATGTCCCTCATCTTGCTCCCGCCAATACCGGCGATCAGGCCAACAATGCCCGGCTGCTCCGCGAACTCAGCGCTGTTCCCGAGGAACGCCGGACCGCCAAATTCGTGTGTGTGATTGCCGCTGCCCGCAACGGGCAAACGCTGGCTGTCTTTCGCGGAGAGGCCGCTGGCATCATTCTGCGCGCTCCCCGTGGATCGAATGGATTCGGCTACGATCCACTGTTCTATTTCCCAGTCATTCAGAAGACCTTTGCCGAATTGGGCGCTGAGGAGAAAGCGCGGTACAGCCATCGCGGGCAAGCGTTCCGCTACTTTCTGGAATGGTACAGGTCTCTCAGTTAGAAAAAGCGAGCATGTACGTCGCAATCTGACCCGTAACCACATGCTCCAAAGCGAAACGCTCACTTTCCAGAGGAGCGGTTCTTCTGAGTTCTGCCTTTTGGACTGAAAGCGCGATGCCCCTGCTCCGTCAAAGGGCGCGACTCGGCAAAGGAACACCCGCTGGTGGAGGACGCTACCGTGTACGCAACGTCATAGAACGTGTCCGATGAAGTGGTGTTGCCGGTTGTGGTGCTATCGGCCATAATTCCGGCGCATGCGCTTTCCGTAATGGTGTTGCTCATGACCGTGTTGTTATTCCCCGTGTTGTTGCCTCCGCCCGAGCAGCTGCTATCCAGGTGAATGGCCGACTCTGCGCTGTTCATGATTGTGTTCGAGGTGATGGTGTTGCCGTTGCTGCATGCGTCTATGGCGTCAAAATCGGAGGTGCCAATGATTTTGTTGCCGGTGATGGTCACTCCATCGTCATACTGGTTTGCGGCAAATTCGTCAGTTGCTAGAGCGATCGCCAACTGAGTATTCCCGACTGTATTCATCTTTACCGAGATGCCACTGTTTTCCAGTGCGTCGTAGAGGAGAATGCCGGACGACCCGTAGTACGGGCCCGTGTAAACATCGTCAATCACCAAATTGCTGGTGATCTTGCCGGTTGCGCCAAATGCGATCTAAATGCCATTTTGCGCGATTCCGGACGTCGCTCCCACCCCTTGCACGTCATTCGAGGTGACAGTTAGATTGGTTCCCAGATCATTTCCTGTGATTCCGTTCTTCGGCGTAGTTTCCCGGACACACTTCAATGACCGTGTCTGCGGGAACGGAGTTGACCGCAGTTTGGATGCTTGCGTAGTTGGCGAAATTCGTGCACGTGCCGACTGCCACGGTGATAGCAACGGCTTGCGGTGCAACGGTCATGGCAGACAACGCAGCGCAGACCGCGAATAAACAGAGCTTTGCTTTCATCTTGATTGACTCCTGACCTGAATTTTGAAAGGGGGCCCGGGTACTGCGAGGTAAGCGAGCGAACTATACAACCGCAAGTGCGGCGGGTCAACCGAACTACGCCAAAAGTTGAGATCGGTGAACCTCCGGCTTCATCGCCGATTTTGTCGGGTCAGACGATCACCAAGGTCACGTCCGTATCGCGGGTATGCATAGAGCCGAAGGCAACCGCCAAGGGCGGCTTTCTTGACTTCCCTTCTCTTGCAACCGGATAATAAAAAGTTCTCTTCTCATATTTGAACTCGTAAGGAAAGCATTCGTGGCAGCAACTGCCAGTCCTCCAGCTCCAGCTTCGGTTCCGCACGCCGTGGCCCCGTTGCGTGCAGGCCAGGGCTCATCGTTTGCGCTGCGCCGCTTGCACTCGCTTACCGGAATCATTCCGGTTGGCGCGTTCCTTTTCGAGCACATTCTTATTTCCAACGCTACCGCTATCAGTGGCCCTGACGCCTACGCGCGCCAGGTCAGCTTTCTGGCCAATCTTCCTCTGGTCACGATACTCGAACTATTCGGTATCTGGCTTCCCATCGCATTTCACGGTCTTTACGGTTTCTATATCTGGTATCGCGGCGAAACCAACATCGGCGGCTATCCCTGGAGCGGAAATTGGATGTACACCGCGCAACGCTGGACTGGTGCCATCGCCTTTGCGTACATCCTTTGGCACACCTGGACCATGCGTTTCACCGGAGTGGATTTGCACGCGAACCCGGCGGCGTCATTCGGAAAAGTTCAGGCCGAGGTGTTCCACACTCCGCTTTTTCTCTTTTACGTCGTAGGTCTGATCGCCGCTTCCTGGCATTTCGCCTATGGAATCTGGCTGTTTTGCGCAAAATGGGGAATCATTTCTGGCGAGAAAGCCCGCAAGAGGCTCTTGATCTTATGCGTGGCTTTCTTCTTCGTCCTGACCGGCGCTGGATTGGCCAGCCTGGCGTCGTTTCGCTCCCGGCCCCGGCAACCGCTGACCGAATCGAGCACGACGAGGAGCAACTTCGCAGTCGCAGAAGGGCGGCGGTAGCGAATTATGGCCTCGGCTCCCAAAATCATCGTGGTCGGTGGCGGGCTGGCAGGCTTGGCTGCGGTCATCAAGATCGCCGAGATGGGCGGCCAGGTTGACCTGTTCTCCATCGTGCCGGTAAAGCGCTCGCATTCGGTTTGCGCCCAGGGCGGAATCAACGCTGCCAAGAATCTGAAAGGCGAGGGCGACTCCACCTGGCAACACTTCGATGACACGGTTTATGGCGGCGACTTCCTCGCCAACCAGCCTCCCGTAAAGGCCATGTGTGAGGCCGCTCCCGGCATCATTGACCTGCTCGACCGCATGGGCGTTCCCTTCAACCGCACGCCCGAAGGATTGCTCGACTTCCGCCGTTTCGGCGGAACTTTATACAACCGCACCGCCTTCGCCGGAGCCACTACCGGCCAGCAGCTTCTCTATGCGCTCGATGAGCAGGTACGCCGCCACGAAGCCGAAGGCAAAGTCAAGAAGTACGAGTCGTGGGAGTTTCTTTCGGCGGTGCTCGACGGCAATCGTGTTTGCCGTGGAATCTGCGCCATGGATCTGCGCTCCATGGAAGTGCGCACTTTCCCTGCCGACGCCATCATCATCGCGACTGGTGGCATCGGAGCAATTTTTGGCAAGTCCACAAACTCTGTGGTTTGCACCGGATCGGCCCAGTCAGCTTTGTATCAGCAAGGCTGCTTCTACGCCAATGGGGAGTTCATTCAGGTCCACCCCACTTCCATTCCCGGCGAAGATAAGTTGCGCCTGATGTCGGAATCGGCCCGCGGCGAAGGCGGCCGTGTATGGGTGCCGAAAACTCCCGGTGACAAGCGCGACCCCAAGTCGATCCCGGAGAAAGAGCGCTGGTATTTTCTCGAAGAGTGGTATCCCAAGTACGGCAATCTTGTGCCGCGCGACGTCGCTACGCGCGCGATATTCAAAGTTGTTTACGAGCACAACCTCGGCATTGACGGCAAGCCGATGGTCTATCTCGACCTCACACACATTGACCGCAAGATTCTCGATCGCAAGCTGGAAGGCATCCTCGAAATCTACGAGAAGTTTGTCGGCGATGATCCCCGCGACACGCCCATGAAGATTTTTCCCGGCATGCATTACACCATGGGCGGCTTGTGGGTGGATTTCGAGCAGGCAACCAACGTCCCTGGAGTCTTTGCCGCCGGCGAATGCGAATACCAATATCATGGCGCCAACCGGCTGGGCGCGAATTCGCTCGTCTCTTGTATCTTCGGGGGATTCGTCGCCGGCCCGAATGCCGTCCGCTACGCCCGCAACTTGCAAACCGCTGCCAGTAACGGTCACTTTGATGCCGAGCGCAAGAGTCAGGAAGAAAACAACGCCACATTGATGAAGTCGGAAGGCACGGAAAATCCGTTCCGCCTGTGGCGCGAGCTTGGGGAGTTGATGACCAGGGACTGCACCGTCATCCGCTACAACAAGAACCTCAAGGAGACCGATACCAAGCTGGTGGAGTTACTGGAGCGTTTCCGCCGCATTAATTTAAGCGATCGTTCGCAGTGGGCAAATACGTCGGTGGTTTTCGCCCGCCAGCTTTACAACATGCTGCAATTGTCGCGGGTCATCGCCCAGGGCGCGGCCATGCGCGATGAATCCCGCGGCGCGCACTATAAACCGGATTTCCCCGACCGCGACGATAAGAATTGGCTCAAGACCACCAAGGCGTATTTCGCCCCGGATGCGGACGAGCCGCGCTTCGAGTTCGAGCCGGTGGATATTTCGCTGATTCCGCCGCGGGCGCGAAAGTATTGACTCGCCATCGCGGGCACGATGGCGCCGTCAGACGAAGAGCTTTGGATTTTAGGGGGAGTGCTCCAGCGACTGCGCTTAGTGGGTCTTGATCAGCGGCTTGCCCATGTAGAGCAGGTACATATTGCTGATCACGATCCACACGAAGGCAACTACGAGAATGCTCAGGACAACAGCCACGGATCGGTCCCAGAGTTTCTTCCATTTTGCGCTAAAGGGCAAGTCGAGCATATTTTCAATTCCCGGCATGAATTCTCCTGCGTCGAGAGACGTCTTATGCATTCTGGGCGGTGCAGGGGCTTGCTGTCAAGCTGAACGATTTTGCAACCGGGTGGGTAAATAAACTCCACTTTCGACCGCGAGAATTGATTTGTAAGTCGTAGTGAGATAAGGATAAAGGCAATCGTAACCAAGTCATGGCAGAGAAGAACGTAGTTCTAAAGATCAAGCGACAGGAGCGCCCCAACACCGAGCCGCGTTGGGAGGAGTTTCAGTTGTCCTGGAAGCCCGGCATGAACGTGATCTCCTCGCTCATGGAGATTGCCGCCAATCCCGTCACGCGTGACGGCAAGCCAACCACTCCTATTACCTACGACTCGAATTGCCTCGAAGAAGTTTGCGGTTCTTGCGCCATGCTCATCAACGGTCGCGCCCGCATGGCCTGTTCCGCGTTGATAGATAAACTCGAGCAGCCCGTCCGGCTCGAGCCCTTCAGCAAGTTCCCGGTTGTTCGTGATCTCTCCGTGGACCGCAGCGTTTTGTTCGAAAATCTGAAAGCGGTCAAAGCCTGGGTCCCGATTGACGGAACCTACGATTTAGGCTCCGGCCCGCGCATGACCATGGAAGAGCAGGAAGCCGCCTATCCGCTTTCCCGCTGCATTTCCTGTTGTTGCTGCATGGAGGCCTGTCCGCAGTTCAACCAAAGCACCGGATTCGTCGGCGCCGCTACGATTTCGCAGGTCCGCCTGTTTAATACTCATCCTACCGGCGCCGCCTTGAAGCGCGAGCGCCTCGCTGCCCTCATGGGCGACGGCGGCATCCAGGAATGCGGCTACGCTCAGAACTGCGTTGAAGTCTGCCCCAAAGACATTCCGCTGACGAAGTCAATTTCCGAGGTCGGCGGGGCCGTCATGAAGCAGGCAATGGGCGACCTGTTCCGAAGGTAACCTATGCGCGAAAACGCCAGTCCAGTGCGGATTTTAGCACGCCCACCCTCTCGCTCTCCGACCCATTGACCTAAACTCACCAACTTACGAGCCGCCACCGGCGGCTCTTGCGGCGGCATCCTAACTGCTTCTTCAACTCTGGCTGAAGATCAGGTAACCACCGGGTAATACGCAAAATGCGCTTTGGTAAGCGGAAATCCGGGGTTACATGGCGGATCCCTGGGTTACAATAGCGGGACATTCGGCACATTAACAATTTTTAACAAACCACTTCGTGCTAGAAAAAACCATACGACCGATTCTGTTGCTGATGTTGAGCGCGGCTTTGTGCGCATCGGCATCTGCGCTCAGCAATCAGGCCCCCACCAGACGTTCTCACAGGACAATCTCTCATCCACGTCACCATTTGCATGTGCGTTCCATTCTCTGGCACCCGATGTTCCGCCCGTCCCACGAATCTCTCGTGCGGCAGAATGAAGAGATTGACCGGCTGGAACTGCCCCGCATCCAGGACGATGATGAGTTGCAGCGCCTCATCGCTAATGGAGAGCTCGTTCCCATCGAAGCCGGCGACAGTCTTCGCTTTGATCCCCGCCTTGATCCCGACCGCCGTTATTGCCGCCCGTGGACCCGGGACTTTTTGCGGGACTTGAGCCAGGCTTACTACACGCAATTTCACACTTCCATCCAGGTGAATTCGGCGGTGCGCACCGTGGTCGTGCAAAGGAAGCTGCGCCGCCACAACCGCAACGCTGCGCCCGAGTCCGGCGAGAGCGCCTCTTCCCATCTCGCCGGCATCACCGTGGATATCCAGCGCCGCGGCATGAGCCGGGATCAAATCCAGTTCGTCGAACAGTACATGCTGCCTCTCAGAAATATGGGCTTGATCGAACCGGAAGAAGAACGCCACCAATGGGTATTTCACATTGCCGTCTCCGCTCGCTACTCGGATTGGCGCGCAGCCCAGGTGTCGTCCGGAGAACGGGTGAGTGACGACGGGGCGGACGAAGTCAGCCCCCAGCCGCAGCGGGCAGAGGCGTCTAGCATTAACCCGGAACAGCCCCCGAGATAGCAGTCTTCTCTTTTCGATCCTTCCTTCTTGATGCTCTTTCTCGGATCCCCTCCTGGTCGATCCTTTTTGTCGATTCCTTTTCCCCTGGCGAGGCTTCGCGCCCGCAACTCGCATCCGGTTGTGACCCTCGCCGTTGCGAAGCACCAGAAAGAAGCCTAGCTTCAGCTCTGATGAGAACCCTGGGCAGAAATGACGCTCTGCGAAAAGGAGAAATTATGAACTCTCTCAAGATGCTATTGCTTACCGGGGCCCTGTTGCTGCTAGTCTTGCCCGCCTCACTTGCGAGGACCCGAAACTCGTCCAACCCGGACTACGATGTGGTCAGAGATTTTTCTCTGGCGTCCAACCCAAACGGCACCTGGTCGTACGGATGGGCGTTCTCCACCAAAAGTCCATTCAATCTTTATACCTGGTCTGCTAACAATTGCGACGCGGGCATGAGCTATTGGGGATACTATCTGGGGACGCCTTGCTCCGCTCTGCCAACCGTGGGACACAATGACACCGACCAAACTCTGTGCTATACCACGTGGTGCCTGCCGCCAAACTACCTCGGAATGCATGATGGCTGGATCATGCAGGGAGACAAGTACGTGGACCAGTTGAGCATTGTGCGCTGGACAGCCCCATCGTCCGGTACTTTCCTGCTACAAGGAGCCGTGGTTGGCTTGGATTATGGAGGGACCGACCTCCATGTCGTCGTGAACTCGAGCATGATCCTGTTCTATACCCAGGTGACTTACCACACACCGGTTTATTTCCGGCACAGTCTCACGCTGAACGCAGGCGATACTGTTGACTTTGCCGTTGGTTGGGGCGCAAACCAGACCATCTACGGAGACGCTACCGGGATCCAATTCAACCTCACTCTTGAGAACGCAAAATAAGGGCAACGTTTATCTCGACCAAATGAGCGGCTGCCGTTCTACAGCCGCTCACTCTCCTGGTTGTGGAGGAGTGGCTAGAAGCCGCGCCCCGCTTCGTGTAGAATTCTGGACTTACACCCCGATACCATCATGCGTACATCGGTTCGGCTCGCTGCCGTCTCCTTGTTTTTGATTGCAGTTTCAGCGGCCGCGCACAATGCCATAGAAGTCAGCCCGCGCGCCCGAGCCATTCATGATTCGGCAATCGTAGTAGATACGCACGCCGATACGCCGCAGCGCTTCCTCGATGAACACTTCGACATCGGCAACACCGATCCCAACGACATCGGCCATATCAGCCTTGACAAAGCCCGCGCCGGCAATCTCGGTGCCGAATTCTTTTCCATCTGGGTGGATCCCGTCACCAATGAAGGCCACTTCGCCCGCCACACCTTCGATCTGATCGATTCAGTTTACGAGCAGGCCGCGCGCCACCCCGGCCGCATGATGATGGCGTTTTCCGTTGCTGACATCGAGCGTGCCCATAGGCAGAAGAAGCTTGCCGCCCTGATGGGCATTGAAGGCGGACACTCCACCGAAAACGACATTCATCTTCTCCGCGACTACTACCGCCTCGGTGTCCGCTATATGACCCTGACCTGGTCGAACACCAATGAATGGGCCGATTCCTCCGGCGACATCAACAACGCCAAAGTTCAGCATCACGATGGCCTCACCGATTTCGGCAAGCAGGTCGTCCTCGAGATGAATCGCCTCGGCATGATGGTGGATATCTCGCATGTGTCCGACAAAACCTTTTGGGATGCGATTGCCACGACCAAAGCTCCGGTCATCGCCTCACACTCCTCCGCGCGCGCTCTGAGCAATGCTCCACGCAACATGACGGATGACATGCTTCGCGCCGTCGCCAAAAACGGCGGCGTGGTTGATGTGAATTTTTATTCGGGATTTCTTGACGAAGACTATCGCAAGGCCAGCGAACCCATCGGCAAACAAGCCGCGGAAGCCGTGGATGCTTACCTGAAGAAGCAGAAAGCCGATGCCAAAACCGTCTCCTACATTGAGGTTGACCGCATCGAGCGCGAGTGGACCGCCAAAATTCCCCGCCCGCCGTTCAAGTCGCTGATTGATAATATTGACCACATTGCCAAAATCGCCGGTGTGGACCACGTTGGCCTGGGCTCGGATTTCGATGGCGTGGCCGGCGCAACTCCGCAGGGCATGGATTCTGCCGCCGATTTGCCTCGCATCACCCAAGCCTTGCTCGATCGTGGATATCGCGCCAATGACATCCGCAAAATCTTAGGAGGCAACGTGCTGCGCGTGTTCAGCGAAGTCGAACGGGTGAGCCGCACGATGCAAACTGAGCAAGCTCTGCCGCAGGACGCCCATCCCCGGTAAATCCAGCGGGCTTGTCGTACAATTCAGATTCACCCAATTTTCACGCGCCTCATCAAAGGAGCCATTTTTATGCGAAGAATCCTGCTGGCTTTTTCTATTCTGTCTATGTTCGCGGTTGCCTCCCTGGCAGCCAGTCAGCCAAAAGCCATCATTGATACCACCGCCGGAAAGTTCAACTGCACTCTCTTTCCCGACAAAGCTCCCATCGGCGTGGCCAATTTTATTGGCCTGTCGAACGGAACCAAAGATTGGACCGATCCAAGAACCGGCAAGAAAATGCACGGCGTGCCGCTCTACGACGGCGTAATTTTTCACCGCGTGATTCCCAACTTCATGATTCAGGGCGGCGATCCTTCAGGCAGCGGAAGCGGGGACGTCGGCTTTCAATTCAAGAACGAAACTTCGCCCGATCTTACCTTTGATCGGCCCGGTCGTCTGGCATATGCCAATGCTGGCCCTGATACGAATAGCTCGCAGTTCTTTATTACGGAAGTTCCGTATCCCAGCCTGAACGGCAACTATACGATCTTTGGCCAGTGCGATGACTCCAGCGTGGCGCTGGTGAAAGAAGTCGCCCGCATGGGCCGCGATTCGAACGACCGTCCCTATCGTCCGGTGAAGATCAACCACATCACGATCGAGAACGCAGGTTCGAAGTAGTCGGCCAGGATTCTCACTCGCGGCCTGCGCCAACGGCGAACGACCAGCATTTTCAGAAAGGACTCTTATGCCCCGTCAACCCGGTACTTATGCCGTCTTCGAAACCTCTGAAGGCACCATCGTCTGCCGCCTATTCGAAAAAGAGGCGCCCAAGACCGTGCAGAACTTTATTGATCTCGCGGAAGGCAATCGCGAATGGACTCATCCCGTCAGCCACAAGAAGAGCCAGGACAGGCTCTATGACGGCACAATTTTCCACCGCGTGATTCCGCAGTTCATGATCCAGGGCGGCGATCCTGCCGGAACCGGCTTCGGCGGCCCCGGATATCAGTTCGAAGACGAAACCAAAGGCTCTCCCCACAAATTCGACAAGCCCGGTAAGCTTGCCATGGCGAACGCCGGCCCCAACACCAACGGCTCCCAGTTTTTCATCACCGTCGCTCCCACCACCTGGCTCACCGGAAAGCACACAATTTTCGGCGAAGTCGTCGAGGGCCAGGATGTTGTGGAGAAGATCGTGAATGCTCCCCGCAACCGGCAAGACAAGCCGAATAAGGATGTAGTGGTGAAGAGGGTGACGATCGAGAGGGTGTGATCGGCTATTTTCGAGTGCCGAGCTGGTTCCCCGGGGCTGAAGGCTGGTTTGAAAGAGCTCTAGCAATGGCTCCGGCGATTGCGGTCTTCACATTTGCGGTTTGCTTATCGGAAATCTCCCTAGCCTGCACCTCACTATAGTCCGCCAACCTCTGCCCGTCTCCCTCCCTCGTGTCGATATTTAGCGCCGTCGGTCCAAGCACACCCTGCGTTACGAGCAGCGCACCGAGCCATCTGGAATCGCGAGATCGTAACCGGTCTTGATCGTCACCAGTACCTCGACTGGTTTCTTACCGAGTTCGGGTCGAACTTGGACGCTCGTTACCGACCCTGTGGTGCCTCAGTTGGAAATGGAGAAAGCACCAGAGTCACCGCCAGCAAGCCTCGTGAAGAGCGAAGCGGCCAGCCGCCGCGATGTCAGACAGCCAAGGCAGGCTATTTTGACCCACAGCAGATGAGTGATACCGGAGATACTACGCCAATCATTTCTTGGGACAGACTAGCCATCCGCCCAGCGAGACGAAAGGAGCCCAACCAACGGCAGTTTAAAGATTTTTCCCTGATATGCCTTGACCATCAATAGAACCCACGTGATGAAGAACACAATCCAAGCGATTGAGAGCACAGTTGCGACTGCGGTCTGGTCCCGGACGAGTCGGAGGGTTCCCATGACAGCGACCCACAGCAATGTGAACACGATTGATTGAAAGGAGTGGAATCGGATGAAACGGTTGGTCTTGTACGGAGCCGTGGTCAGGAAGATGATCGGGAATAGAATACCCGCGAGATAGCAGCGCAGACCATCGCCGCTGCGAGCCTTACCAGTCATCTCGGCATCCGTCATGCTGATGGCATTATGCCAAAACACGTAGATTGACGAAAACAGCGATCACACTCACCATTCGGGTCTGGACCGGTCGTCCGTTAAGATAGCGGAACGAACGTCCGCCTGAACAGTGCCACTGGCTACATCACGCCGAAGGACGTGCTGGCTGGGCGTCAGCGGGAGATCCACGTGGAACGCGACCGCAAGCTAGAGGCCGCCAGACAGCAACGTCAGAGCTGACGCCAGCAAGCCGCGTGAGAAAAAGGATTCTAGCTCAGGGATTCTGCAAGTTTCCAAGCTGCCGAGCGTTCCCTCGTAGAAGTTGCTCACTGGAATTGGTGGGCTCAAACCCGCGCAGGGCAAGGACAAGACGATGATGAATAACCGCACAAAAACACTCTGGCTGCCTGCTCTGGCTAGCCTGACGGGATCAATGGCGTGGAGGCTGATCTTGCAGCGATCCTTTCCACAATCTCAGACGCTGTTAAACCACGCAGGGCTCCCGCTTGCTTACCAAATTCTCTGGCTCGCCGTCTTGCCAGTGTTTGGTGCATTAAGCGCGTATTTGTCCCGTCGCTCCGGAGGCGACCGCTTGACTGGCCTTACCGCGGCACTGTCTCCCTCGATCGTGATGACCCCGCTCTGGATAGCACTAGCGACCAGGATGAGTCATCCATCTCCGCGCCAGTGGTTTGGCCTGCTTTGCGGTGTGCTGAACTGGATTGTTTCACCGGGTATCGCCCTGTCATTGGGTGCGTGGTTTCTGCCGAGCACCCGAACCAAGAAAAACATGAACACCCGCGCCACAAACACGCGTACAAGAACATTTTGGTTACCGGCGCACAGGGGCTATGGCCTGTCTGACGATCTCGACGCTAGGTGGTCTCGAACCTCAATTTGTCGCGCGGGGATGGGCAACTTATGTGGTCTACCTCCCCTGGCTCCTCACGCTGCCGCTGTGTGGTGCCGCTGGAGCGTACCTATCTCGCCGCGCAGGCGGCGAACGCATGGCGTGCTTCGCCGCTGGTTTGTTTCCTGTCATCGCGATGACGAGCTTGGTCGGGGTTCTCACGGTTATCGGCAAGTTCGTCTATGCCAAGCCCCAGTCGCTCTATTTCTCGACAGCTGTCTTACTCGGCGCCATTCTTCCCGGCGTAGCTTTGTTGTTGGGGGCAATACCCTTCGCGAAGTCTTCGAGACTGCAGGAGTCGTAGCTGACAACCAAACGTTTCCCTAAGGTCCCGAGAGCTTACCGAGGAAGGTACAATCACTGGCCAGGTAAAAATGGAAGCAGGCAACGCAGGGATGCAACCATGCTGAGGGATAGCCCGGAGGGTTCATCGAGCCGATGTTCAGCAGCGCGGGAGCCAATCCTCCCGCGCTGCACCCTTGCGGAAACAGTCATCGCACGATAGACCCCATGCCTTGAAAATCCCCGCCCCGAAGGGGCGGACCTACACTAGCGGAGAACGTCGCTTCTCCATTTCAGGCTGAACCAAGACAGACCCCAAGGCGACGCCGTCAACTTCAACCGGCAACCCTGAGACGAGGCCAGCACTACTTTGGAAATGGGTTTTAATGTGGAATGCGAACATGTGAGGTCGTTTGAACGAAACCCAGGCGGCGAGCACCACCGCCGCTATGATCACAAGAGCTGCGATAACCTTCTTCATTCAGACCCAACTGATATCGCCAAACTGGCTATAGCAAAGAAAATCAGGCTCGTCTGCCTTACACCCCGATGACTCCCACCAATTCCTTCACCGCATCCGCGCTTCTGTTCAACGCTGTTTGCTCCTCGTGCGTAAGCTTGATCTCGATAATCTGCTCAATTCCCTTCGCTCCCAGTTTCACCGGCACCCCAACATAGAGACCGTCAATTCCGTACTCGCCCTGCAAATACGCCGCGCAAGGCAAGATCTTTTTCTTGTCTTTCAAAATCGCTTCCACCATCTCGGTCACCGCTGCCGAGGGCGCGTAATACGCGCTTCCGGTCTTGAGATACTTCACGATCTCCGCCCCGCCATCGCGCGTTCTCTGCACCAGTCGGTCGAGAGCCCTTGCGTCGATCAGTTCGGTAATCGGAATTCCGGCGACCGTCGAATAGCGCGGCAGCGGCACCATGGTGTCGCCATGTCCGCCCAGCACGAATGCGGTCACATTTTCCACGCTGACCTTCAGTTCTTCCGCGATAAACGCGCGAAACCGCGCCGAATCCAGAACCCCCGCCATGCCGATGACCCGCTCGCGCGGGAAGCGGCTCATTTTGTAGGCCGCCTGCGCCATTGCGTCCAGGGGATTGGAAACGATAATCAGAATGCAATTCGGTGAATAATGCACCGCCTTGCCCACCACGTCATTCATGATTTTGTGGTTGGTATGCAACAGGTCGTCGCGGCTCATGCCCGGCTTGCGCGGAATGCCCGCCGTAATTACAACGATGTCCGAATTTGCCGTATCGGCATACTCATTCGTCCCAGCAACGTGCGCGTCGCGCTTTTCGATCGGCATCGCTTCCAGCAGATCCAGCCCTTTGCCCTGCGGCACGCCTTCGACAATGTCAATCAGCACAACATCCGCCAGTTCTTTGGAGGCAATCCAATGGGCTGCCGTCGCTCCCACATTTCCCGAACCTACAATCGTGACTTTCTTTCGCATGACTTCCTTTCTTTGAGTGCCCAACAGATATGAAGGAGTGCCCAGAATGTTTCTGTCTCTTCGTATTGATCTTTTACTTCGCGCCGGCCAGCATTGCCGCGCCCATGTTCTCGATGATATGCGTCGCAAACTCGCTGGTCTTGACTTTGGTCGCGCCCGGCATCAACCGCTCGAAATCGTAGGTCACCGTCTTCTGTTCGATCGTGCGCTCCATGCCATGCTCAATCAGATCGGCTGCTTCATTCCACCCCAGGAAGCGGAACATCATTACCCCCGACAAAATCACCGATCCCGGGTTGATCACGTCCTTATCGGCATACTTCGGCGCCGTCCCGTGCGTTGCCTCGAAAATGGCGTACCCGTCCCCGATGTTCGCTCCCGGCGCGATTCCCAGTCCGCCAACCTGCGCGGCGCAGGCATCCGAAATATAATCTCCGTTCAGGTTCGGTGTCGCCAGCACCGAGTACTCATCCGCGCGCGTCACTACCTGCTGAAAAATCGAATCCGCAATGCGGTCATTGATCATCAGCTTCTTCTTCCACGCGCCTTTGCCGTGCGTGTCATAGGTCGCATCGAGGACCTCTTTCACTTCTTTGTACACCGATTGCCGGAACTCCTCGGTTGCAAACTCCAGTCCCGGCTCTGTCAGATTGGCGTTCTCCTCGATCGACATGGCCGGATTGCGGTCTTTGTTGTCGAGAATCCAGCTTTCGCGCTCGGTCACCACCTGATTGCGAAACTCCTCCGTCGCCAGTTCATATCCCCACTTGCGAAACGCGCCTTCCGTGAACTTCTGAATGTTGCCTTTGTGCACCAGAGTCACACTTTTTCGGCCGCTTTCCAGCGCAAACTGGATTGCCATGCGCACTAGCCGCTTGGTGCCGCTCACCGAAATCGGCTTGATGCCCACGCCCGAATCCAGCCGTACCTGTTTCTTGCTTCCCTTCAGCATGTCCTGGTTGAGAAATTCAATCAGCTTCTTTGCCCCTGCCGTTCCCTCTTCCCATTCGATTCCGGCATAAACGTCTTCGGTGTTCTCACGGTAAATCACCACGTCCATCCGCTCCGGATTCTTCACCGGCGACGGCGTGCCTTTGTAGTACTTCACCGGACGCACGCAGGCATAAAGATCGAGAATTTGTCTTAAAGCCACGTTCAGAGAACGAATACCACCGCCCACCGGGGTCGTTAGCGGCCCCTTGATCGCCACCCGCAGCTCGCGAATGGCGTTAACCGTGTCTTCCGGAAGCCAGTTGTCGAACCTGGCCTTGGCCTTTTCTCCGGCAAAGACTTCGTACCAGGCGACGCGGCGCTTGCCCGCATATGCCTTTTCCACGCCTGCGTCGAATACTCGAACCGAAGCCTTCCAGATATCGCGTCCAGTACCGTCACCCTCAATGAACGGAATGATCGGATCATCCGGAATCTGATAATCCTTGCCGTTGTAATTGATTCGCGTTCCGTTCGCAGGGACAGCAACCCCGTTATATGAGGCCAACATTGGTTTCTCCACAATAATCCAAGGGAATCCTTAGATTATAGGGTACTTGCCCGCGCGCGAGAAGGTTACGGCGCAAGGCATTCCGCTGCGCCCAGGCCGCCCCCGGCCCGCCCCGCTCGCCTCATTACCACCTTCGCGTTCCAAAATACTTTCGAACTCCCAGGGCGTTATATCGCCCCCATGGCCCATTGTCCCCGAGATCGGCAGCCCCCAGGTGGGTGTCCCGTGCTCCCAGCCGGTCGAAAAGGAAATGCTGAGTCACCCGGAATTCAAAACCGCGGCCCAGATACACTCCGAGCCCCCAGGAATGCTCTATGCCGATGGCATCCGGAGACCACGTGTACAGGTCGTGCGGCACATTCTTTCCGAAAAGGAATGAAGGTTGGCCAAACAGCATAAAGCGCCGTAACTGGCCACGGCCGAACGGTCGGATTTCCAGCACGCCCGAGAGCATGTAGCGCGCGAACTCGCTACAGGGGGCCTTGGCGCCGCCGTACATTCCGGCGTTGCCGGCGCATAGATTCGGATCAATCTCGTTGTGCGGCGGCGCAAGATCGAATTGTGCATATCCCCAAAAGGCGTCTTTGGGGAAGAACATCCTTTCTTCCGTATCCTGATCTTGGTCTTGCGGGGTTGCCGCCGGCGCCGCCGTTTGCTGCGCCAATGAGATGGAAGACAGACAAAGATACACGGTGATCCGCAACAGACCCTTCATGAGGCCTCCAGATGTGCTTGATTTGCCGAGAGAGCGCCACATTGTAAATCATCCTGGGGATGAAAATTGGATTCTGGCTCATCGTCCTACATTGCGCACCCTAGGTCCCCCTTAGGAGAACTCCTTTAGCACGGAAGTGCCATTTACATGACGATGGCAACGAACTAGCTTGTAGTCCTCCCCATGTTCCGAAAGAGTTGACGGGTTGGGTCCTCGACAGCTCAAGAGGAAGAGCTTGCGCAATCAGGGGTGGTTGCGCATACTGATGGGAGTCCAGCCGACAAAAAGGGGTAGGTAATGATCAGTACGCAGTTTCACCCTCTCATCCTGGGCGTTCCTGGTTGCGCCCGCGAGTGTGAAGTACAACAGGAAATTGAAAACTTTCTCAGCGCTCTCGATTCATACCCGGACCACTTCGCTCATGAACCGCAGTTGAGTTTCGAACAGCACTTATTCAGGATTTCTTCCAATCGCGTCGTCCTTCGCGGTCCTTCAGCGGGCCGGCACTAATCTTGGCGGCTCATCCATCGTCCCCAGCCCATGGTTTTGGGCTTGGCACGCTTATGGATGTGTCGTCGAAAATCGCAGCCTAGTCTCTCTCATTATTGAGGGGCCGGGGTAATTTCGTTCTTGGGGCGTGTTCCAATCTGTGGCTGGCATGGCGTCGCGCGCCTTTCAATCTCCTGCGGCTCAGAACTATACTTTTTAGAGAGTTGGCTCAGTGCTGCCTTTCTTCCTGGCCAAATACGGGAGACCATATGGAACCACGTCCTTACCATCAGGAAACCCAGGCCGTCCGCGCCGGAACTGACCTCGGGAAAAAGAATGCCCCGCTGGCTACGCCCATCTACCAGACCTCCACCTTCGAAGTAGCGGACAACGATGAGCAACTCCGCCTCACTCCCACCGACACGTTCTACACGCGTTACGGGAACCCAACCTGCACGGTTGTGGAGAGCGCCATCGCGGAACTCGAAGGCGCGGACGCCGCGCTGCTGTTTGCCTCGGGAATGAATGCGATTACGACTTCGATCCTGGCTTTAGTGAAGACCGGAGACCACATCGTCGCTCAACGCGATATCTATGGCGGGGTCACGAAATTCCTGACCCAGTGGCTGCCCAGGCTCGGCGTCGAAACGACCTTTGTGGACACCACCGATTACGATCAGCACGCACGGGCGATTCGTCCGAATACCAGGCTGATTCACATCGAATCGCCCACTAACCCTACTCTGCGCGTGGTTGATTTGCGCAAGGTTGCTCGTTTGGCCAGGGAGCATCGCCTTGTTACGACCATTGATTCCACCTTCGCCACCCCCATCAATTCCAGGCCTGTGGAATTTGGCATTGACCTGGTGCTTCATTCCGGGACCAAGTACTTCGGCGGTCATCATGATCTCATTTGTGGCGTGGCCGCAGGCCGGCGCGATCTGATCGAACAGATTCATCACACCCGCACCACCCTGGGCGGCTGCATGGATCCTCATGCCGCATTCCTGTTGCTTCGCGGCATCAAGACCCTCGCCGTGCGCGTGCAGCGGCAGAACGAAAATGCCTTGCGCATCGCGCAATTTCTGGCCGGCCATTCCGGTGTCAGAAAGGTCTACTACCCGTTCCTGGACGGGCATCCGCAGCAAGGTCTGGCGGTCGAGCAGATGAAGGGCGGAGGCGGAATGCTGAGCTTTGAAGTAGAGGGCACCGGAGATGATGCGCGCAGGCTTTCCGAATCCTTGCGCTTATTCACCCTAGCGCCGAGTCTGGGAGGAGTCGATTCGCTGGTATGTCTTCCAGTCCTGACCTCACACGCCATGATTTCACCCGAGCATCGCGAGAAAATGGGCGTGACCGGGCAATTGATCCGGCTTTCCGTCGGAATCGAAAACGCCGGAGACCTGATCGCTGACCTTGAGCAGGCCCTGGCAGGGGTTGGTTCGGCAAAACAACGCAAACTGGCCGAGAGCATCGTGCGCTAGAGATAGTCCGCCGCGCGGAACGTCAGAAGAGGAACTTCGCCCCCAGTTGCAGGATTCTTGGGCTGTAAGCCGTGCCGACCTGCAGGAAATTCCCTCCCTGCACGAACGTACCGGTACCGGAAGAAAATCCCGCGCTGCCCGCTGCTCCTCCTTGATCACCGCCCAGCGGCCCATACTCGACGTGGTTAAAGATATTGAACGCTTCCGCCCGGAATTCGAACGCCTTTGATTCCGTGATCTTGAAGTGTTTGAACAGCGCTGTGTCAATGTTCCAATGGCCGGGATTGCGCAGGAAGTTGCGCCCGGAATTGCCCAAAGTCAACCCCACCGGGGGTGCGAACGCCGCTGGGTTCGCAATAAACGGGCCGAAGCCGGAAGCCGGCGAAAACGCGGGAATGCTCAGATTAGGGTCGGAAATCACATCCGCGTAGGATTGGCCCGCTCCCGCGCCAGCTGAAACTCCGTTGCCCAGGCCGGCATTGTCCGGGTTCGCCGAACCGTTGTACGCGCTGAAAGGCGTCCCAGTCTGCCACGTCCCAATGCCCGAGAGCTCCCATCCGCCCAGCAGCTTGTTGCTCAGCCCGCTGCCCTTGAAAAATGGGAGGTCGTAGATACCGCTCGCCGTAAACGTGTGTCGCTGGTCGAAATTCGAAGAGGCATGATAGGCCGGGAAATCATAGGCATTGAGGATACCGCCGTCGCCAAACAGTCCGCCGTCGGAGGCGTCATCAATCGAGTGGCTGAAGGTATACGCGAGGTTCAACTGGAACGCCCCGACGCTTCGCCGCAACTGGGCTTGCAGAGCGTTGTAGCTGGAAGTAGCCCCGTTATCGAGACGCGTAATGTCGCCATATCCCCGGTAGGGCCGGAACGGATTCGGGTCGAAGGCGCAAGCGACCGTCAGATTGGTCGCCACCTGGCCTCCATGTGTTCCCGCATAATTCACGCCGTTGACGCTTGCGTTTGTGGTCACTACACCGCTGGGAGAGATTGTCTCCGCCACACTGTTACAGTCATTGGCGCCAATCGGCGCACCCAGTGCGAGATATGGATTCTGTGCGCTGGAAACCGGATGCAACTGGTTCAGTTCGTATTTCCGCCCCAGGTGCGTTCCCTTGCTGCCCACGTAGGAAATTGTCGCCACTGTGTTCCTCGCCACTTCGTGCTGGATATCGAAATGCCATTGCTGCACATAAGGCCAGACCGCGTTGTCGGGAATGGAGATGACGTTCAGTGGAAAGAACAACGAACCTCCCGAGGCTGAGCTCCCAATATTTCCGTATCCGACGATGTTGTATTGCGTGGGAATATTCACCAGCGGCGGCGAGCTTTCGAGTGCCTCGCTGTCGGCTTCATTGCCGTTGGTGTGGTCAAAGAAAACGCCGTATCCGCCGCGGATTGCCCATTTCCCATCTCCCGTAGGATCGAACGCAAACCCGATGCGGGGCGCGGGATTGAACAGGTGCTCCGACATGCATCCCACATTCGGATCGCCCTTTACCGACGCGTTGGCAAAACCGGGCGTGGAAACTGTTCCCCCCGTGGATCCGCATTGCACCATGCCGTTATACGGGTTCCCCGCGCCGGGAAGCAGCGCTCCCGCCTGCCCGGTGACGTCTCCATTCGCGTCATCCACGAACGGAGCATTCGCCGCGCTCCAGGCCGCCGGGTCGAAGTTATACGCGTTATGGTAGCGTTCGCGGTAAGTTCCAAACAGGCTGAAGCGCACTCCCAGGTTCACGGTAAGCCGCTTGGTCGCGTGAATATCATCCTGGAAATACGGCTCGAGAATTTTGTACCGGTTGTAATACTTGGGTCTCGCGCTGGATTGCGCAAAATTGGCGATATTCCCCAGCAACAAATCTGCAAACGGATTGCCGCTTGAAATCGGCGAACTCGGGTCAAAGGTGAGAACCCCATTCACGGATGGCACGGTCCCGGTCAGCTCATTCTTTTGCGCCGCCACAAAGTAGGCGCCGAATTGCAGATTGTGCCGCCCGATGATTTTGGTAATGTTGTCCCGGAAGGTGTAGGTCGGATTCGCGTTATACGCCCCATTCGGAACGAAACCCGCATCCTCGGCGAACCCGGAGCTTCCATAAACGCCCCCGATGCCACCGGCGACGCTGATTCCCGGTAGAGCGCCACCATTGCTGGTTCCGGGGAAAAGGCTTCCCGCTGCGAAATTCGAAGGCCGCACCCAGGCGTTCGGGTTGGGAGTGCCGGTGTTGGTCAGGACGATGTGGTCGGTAGTGTAACTGAAAACAAATTCGTTGAGCAGGGTCGGCGATGCCGTCGCCGTTAAGCGGGCGACCAGTGCCGTCGCTGGTCCCACAAAATTGGTTTCAATGCTGGGAAAACTCGCTCCGTCGCTCCATAGTGGCGAAGCCGTGACCGTTGCCCATGAATCGTGGGCGTAACGGAACATCGCTCGCAGCCGGTCGCTGAAGTTGTGGTCCACTCGCACCAGTTCCTCGCGCCAGTTGGTGGGTTGGGAAGGCGCGGCCGAATAGGTCTCGGCGCCCGCAACACCCCCATTCGGACTCGGAATCATACCGAGTAAAGCCTGCACGGTTGGGTTGGTGGCGCCGAATCCTGGTATCACGTTCAAGTTTGGCGTGAAGCCCGCCGCCGGCCCGCCGGTAAGGGTAAACCCCTTTACACTCGGGCAATCGGCGAAGCTGCCGGTCGTCGGGTTGGGGCAAACATCGCTGAAGTTTCCTCCTCGCTCGGCCACCGACGGGACTGCCTGCAAAAAGTTCTGCCCCGGCACCCGGTCCCGCCGCCACTCCTGCGAAAAGAAGAAGAATGTCTTCTGCTTGCTCGTGTTGTAAACCCCCGGGATGTAAACCGGTCCGCCGATGGTGTAGCCGAAATCGTTCTTCTTGTACGACGGCACGCTGCTCTGAAATTCAGGTGTGGCATTGAACATGTCGTTGCGCACGAACTCGTACGCATCGCCATGGAAAGAGCTGGTGCCTGATTTGGTCTCCGTTTCGATCGTGCCGGAGGCGTCACGGCCATACTGGGCGCCGTAATTGGAAGTGAGTACGCGCACCTCGCCGATAGCGTCAATGCTGGGAGTCACGTTCAGCGTGGCGTTGCTGCCATTGTCCATGTTGTCGCCGCCGTCAAGCTCCCAGTTGTTGTACTCCAGGCGGCCGCCATTCACGCTGTAGTTCACCGAGCCGGTGATACCGTATTGCCCTTCTGACGAGCCGGTTTGATTGGTAACCCCCGGCGTCAGGGTAACCAGTTGCGTGAACACTCTGCCATTGAGTTGTAACTGGCTGATCTCTTTGCTGGTGATGGTTCCCGCAACTTCGTTGCTTTGGGTTTCGACTTGTGCGACTTGTGTTCCTTCGACCGTAACCTCCGTGCCTGCCGCGCCCACTTGCAGCGTGATATCGGCCCTTGCCTTCTGGGCCACGCGCAAAATGACTCCGGCAGCCTCATATTTCTTGAAGCCTGCCGCTGCAACAATCAGGTTGTAGCTTCCGGGGGGCAGCGCGCTCTCCAGATAATCGCCCTGGCCATTCGTCTTGGTGACTCGCGTGATGCCGTGTTCCGGATTACTGATCGTCACATCCGCGTTGGGAATCGCCGCGCCGCTAGAGTCGCTTACCGTACCGGTGATCGAGGCGGTATCCTGGCACAAAGCCGAAGTGGAAGCCCACAAAGCGAGCGCGGCAACAACAGTCCATCGGAGACGGGATTTCATGGCCAACTCCTCCCTCAGCAAGAAAATGAATGCACCCCGAAAGCGGCAGGAAACCTTGTATTAAAACGTATCAATAGTGAGGGCAACCCCAATTCAGTGTCAAGCCAAAAAATCAGGGAGGGGGGACCCTCAACCGCCTGCCGCCGCCTCAAACCCTCCGCGTTGACTCCCTCACAGCCAGTTCCGGCGCCAATTTGCGGTGCACGGCAGCGACTTTCCGGTTCTCCTGTACTGCGTTGATCCCCTCCCCCACAATGCTTACCGCCATCGACCCCATGGCCTCCATCGGCTGCCGCACCGTCGTTAGCGGCGGCGTGTAAAGGCTCGCCGCAGCCACATCATCGAACCCGATGACCGAACAATTCTCCGGCACGCGTAGGCCCGCCTTGGTCAAGGCACGAATCGCGCCAAATGCCGTCATATCGTCAAACGCAAGCAGCGCCGTAAAAGGATGCTTCCCGCCCAGTAACTGCTCGGTCAACTTGTATCCCGCCTCAAAGCTCGATGCCGGCTCGCTCGATTCGGGAAGATCCACGATCAGGGGAGCATCGAGTTCCAGCCCCGCCGATTTTGCAAATGCCCTGATTCCCTTCCAGCGCGGCGCGCTGTCGGCCAGGGTCTTCGGGCCGCGGATAAAGGCAATTTTGCGGTGGCCGAGCGCGTACAAGTGTTCCAGCGCCGCGTGCGCTCCAAGTTCGTTATCCACAATCACAGAGCTGACTGAATCTGTCTGCAGTTCCCGCCCGATCATCGCCGTGGGGATGCTGCTTCGTTCCAGATCGGTCAGGACGTCAATGTTCACGAACAGCCAGTTCGCCAGTACGATGAGCCCTTCGACCCGCCGGTCCAGCAGCATTTCCAGGTAACGCTCGAACCGGCTGCGCTCGTTGTGCACATCGGTCAGTATCGGCAAATAGTTGGATTGGTAAAGCGAATTTTCAATCCCGCGCAGCACCAGCGTACAGTACGGGTCGGTCATGTCAAACACCATGACCCCGACCGTGTGGCTGCGTTTACTGCGCAGGGAGCGGGCGAAAAGATTCGGCCGGTATCCCAGCTTCTTGGCAGCTCGCTCGATGCGCTTCTTGGTGACGGCCGGAATGTAGCGCGCCAACGGCGCATTATTGAGCACAATGGAAACCGTAGTCGACGAAAAGCCGCTTTCCTTGGCAACATCGCGAATCGTAACCATCGAACCCTTCATTTCCGGATCGCGCGGATTTCCCGTAGCTTGAAAATCAGACTTCCGCTGGCGGACACTACAGCAGAGAGTTCAAACAGTGTCAAGTTCGCTCCTCCGCTTGCTCACGGTCCTGGGGTTTTTCCTTGCGCTTCTGCCATCTCCCCAGGTGGCTTCGGCGCGGGAGCCGAAAACCGCCCCCCCCGATCCACAACAGCTGTTTCAACAAGGCGAAGCCGCGCTGAAAAAAGGCGATCTCGCTCTCGCGGAAAGGTCTTTTAGAAGTGTCCTTGCCTTAAACCCGGACGTAGCGGGCGCATACGCCAACCTGGGAGTGATCGCAATGCGCCGCAAGCAATGGAGTGAAGCGCTGGAAATGTTGCACCGGGCCGAGCATCTCGCTCCGAAGGTGCCCGGAATCCGGCTCAATATTGGCTTGGTTTACTATCGCCAGAACGACTTCCGCTCAGCCGTCGCGCCCTTCGAATCCGTGGTTCACGATGTGCCGGACTCATTTCAGGCACGTTATCTTCTCGGCTTGTGCTACTTCTTCACCGAGCGCTACGCGGATGCCGCCACCACCCTGGAACCCCTCTGGCCTCAGGCTTCCGCCCAGTTGAATTATCTGTACGTGGTAGGAATCGCTGCCGGAAAGGCCGCCCGCTTTGACCTCGAACAGCGTGCTCTCGGCAAGCTGGTGGAAACGGGCGAGAACACTCCAGAGTTTCATCTTCTGATGGGCAAGGCCCGTTTCAATCGGGAAGAATATGACGAAGCCATTACAGAGTTCGACAAGGTCGTCAAAGCTGACGCCAGCTTCCCGTTCGTGCACTTTAATCTCGGCATGGCTTATCTGAAAAAGCAGGACCTCGACCGCGCCAAGGCCGAGTTTCTCAAAGACATCGCGATCGAACCGGACGTAGCCTATGATTATGATCAGCTCGGCGTCGTCAACTACTTGCAGCAGCAGGATGCCGAGGCGGAAAAGAACTTCCGTCAGGCCCTCCGCCTTGACTCGCAGCTGATCAGTTCGCGTTTCGAACTGGCCCGCGTCTATTTGCGCGAAAGCCAGTATGCAAAAGCGCTCGCAGAAATTGACGCTGCCGCCAAGCTCTCACCTGACAGCTATAGCATTCACTATGTTCGCGGTCAGATCCTGCAGCACCTGGGGCGATCGGAAGACGCTCGCGCGGAAATGCAAATAGTCACTCACATGATGAACGACGCCCGCGGCAAAAGGGAAAAGGAATTGGAAGCGGGTCCCATGCCCAATCCTGAGCTTACACAGGAACCCCAATAGCGAAGCTACTCACGCCCGGCGCACGCATGGCCCCGATCACTTGTAAAGCACTTCTTTTCGACCTTGACGGTGTGCTGATCGATTCCACTCGCGCAGTTGCGCGCGTCTGGACTCGGTGGGCGCAAGAGCACGGCTTTGATCCCGAAGAAGTTGTCTCCCGGGCTCATGGCCGCCCGAGTATTGCCACCATTCGTGACTTTCTCCCCGCCGCCGATCCGGCCATGGCAAACCATGAGGTCGAACGCCGCGAGATGCAAGATCTGGAAGGCGTCGTCGCGCTGCCGGGAGCGCGAGAACTTCTGCAAGCTGTTCCTCAGAACCGCTGGGCTATCGTAACCTCCGGCACACGGCCTCTGGCCGAGGTGCGGCTCCGAGCCTCGGGCCTGATCGTCCCCACCAGGATGATTACCGCCGACGATATCATTCGTGGAAAACCCCATCCCGAGCCCTATCTGAAAGGGGCGGCTTTTCTCGGGGCCGAGCCTCAGGATTGCCCTGTGCTTGAAGATTCGCCCGCCGGAATTCGTTCGGGCAAGGCCGCCCGGGCGCGAGTGATTGCGTTTCGCGGAACGTACCCCGATTCCGAGCTGAAGTCTGCCGGAGCTGACTGGATTGTGAACAATTGCGCCGAGATCTCAATCCTGCCTACGGCCGAACCTCAGGCGGCCCTTGTGGTCGTCATCGGTGAAAAAGCAAACCTGCACAAATCCTGAACCATCGGAATCCTACGCGCAGGCAAGGTGCAGAGCGAACCATTTTTTCTTGTCAAACCACGTCTGTTCCAGCGCAAATCCAGCCCCACTCAACGTGGCGCTGGCCATCCGCATAGTGTACTTGTAGCTGTTCTCCGTGTGGATGCGCTCGCCCTCCGCAACTCTTACTCGGAGCCCTAGCAGACCAACATGAACCGTCTGCCCCCTCAGGCTTTCCAGGTAAATTTCCATGCGTGACGGTTTCGGGTTCCAACGCGCCACATGCCGGAATGAATTCAGATCGAAATCGGCCCCCAGCTCGCGGTTCAGCCGCCGCAGAACATTTTTATTGAACTCAGCCGTGATGCCGCGGGCATCATCGTACGCCGGCAACAGGATGCGCTCATCTTTCGCCAGATCGGTCCCGAGCAGCAGCCTGTCGCCGGGCCTGAGCCGTTCACGAACGCCGCTCAGCATTTCGATCGCATCGTCGGGATCAAAGTTGCCGATGCTCGATCCGAGGTAGAGGACCAGTTTCCTGCCCGGAATCTCGCGCAGAAAACCGAATCCCTCGCTGAAGTCGGCAATGACGGGATGCACACTGGCATTGGGACACTCGGCCGCAACGCGTTCCCGGGCTTCGTTGAGAGCCGAGGGCGAGATATCCACCGGGTAATAGGGGACACGAATCTGCCGGCGGCCAAGCGCCCGCAACAGGGTGCACGTCTTGGCTGCCGTCCCGGAGCCCAACTCCACGACTGTCACAAACGGCCCGATGGCGCGCGCCATCTCGCCTGCCTTGTCCCGCAGAATTCGCAGCTCCGTCCGCGTCAGATAATATTCGGGCAGTCCGGTGATCTCTTCAAACAGCGCCGATCCGTCCTCGTCGTAGAACAGCTTCGAGGGCAGGCTCTTGGGAAAGGCCAGCAGCCCCTGCTCGACCTCCGGAGCAAATCGCGGCAGAGGAATGAGTTCACGGGCAATCATCGGCAAGCCTGATTCCTGAGAATTGCCAGCGCACGTGAGGCGGAAAGAAATTGCGGTAGGTCGCGCGAACGTGGCTGGCTGGCGTCGCGCAGGAACCTCCTCGCAAAACAAACTGGTTGCACATGAACTTGCCGTTGTATTCTCCAATGGCCCCGGCCGCCGGTTTGAATCCCGGGTAGCTGACGTAAGGGCTGGCCGTCCATTCCCAGACGTCGCCAAAGATCTGCTGCATCCCCGCTCCGCTGGCCGGCTGCGGATGAAGCAGATTGTCCTCCAGCAGCGTGCCCTCCGTTGGCATGCGTGTTGCTGCAACCTCCCACTCAGCTTCTGACGGCAGCCTCTTTCCTCGCCAGCGTGCGTACGCATCGGCCTCGAAAAAACTGACATGGCACACTGGCTCGGCGGGATCAACTTTCCTCATTCCGAGTTCGGCCTCAGTTCTCACAAACTGGAGCCACATATCCCCATCTTTTTCCCAATAAAGCGGCGCGTTCCACCTTTGCGCGCACACCGTGTCCCAACCGTCCGAGAGCCACAGCTCCGGGCGGCGATAACCGCCATCATTCAGGAACTCAAGAAACTCGCCATTGCTCACGGCCCGCGAAGCCATTTGAAACCGGCGTAGCAACACCTCATGCCTCGGGCTCTCGTTGTCGAAGGCAAACCCATCGCCGCTGTAGCCAATCCAATGAATCCCGCCCTCAAATCCAATCCAGCTCAGTCCCGCCGCAGCGCCCTCGTGCTTCTCGCCGGTTCGTCCAAAACCCAGCGGCCCCGACCACAACCCGTGCTTGATGTCAGTGAGCATCAATTCCTGATGCTGCTGCTCGTGATTCAGTCCCAACTCAATCAGCCCGTGCGTGTCACCCGGTAGATGCCCCATCTGGCGAAGCATCACAGCATCAACGTGATGGCGGTAATTCAGGACTTCCTCGAGCCTCGGCCGCGACATCAACCCTCGCGTGCCGCGCAAAGGATGTCCACCCAGCTGCTTGTAATAGGAATTGAAAAGGTATTTGAAGCGTGCGTCGAACTGCTGGTATGAGGGAACATTCGGCTCGAGGATGAACGTCTCGAAGAACCAGGTCGTATGCGCCAGGTGCCACTTCGTCGGACTCGCATCCGGCATGGATTGCAGCATCTGATCTTCTGCGCTCAGAAGTGCCGTAATCCTCATGCTCGTGTCGCGCACTTCGGCAAAACGCTCCCGGAGCTGGTTCGTTCCGCTGTAGCCCGGTGTCGTGAGCAGGCCTGTCGTCATCTTCCTCACCCTGCCATCCCGCAAGCCGCAAGGCATCCTATCATTGATGCGCCCGGAAAAGCATCCGTCGCTTCCTAACCCCTTGACTCGGCATCTTTTGCCTTTCGGCCGTCCTCAACATCGAGGCTGCCAGACCCTTCCGCCATAGGATGCGCCGGCCGGAAATTTGTCGCTATTTCTTCGCTGTCACGAAGTTTTTACAGCCCTTCGACTTCATCATGACACCTTGACTCCCTGCGCCCGATAGCCTCCCGAATGTAAGCGGATTGCAGCAAGGAAGCCGATTTCAGAGCTATCCCGAGTAATTCGCGAAAGGAGGAAATATGAAGAACTCTGTTGTTGCTCTATCACTCGGGCTGCTCCTGGCTGTCGGTAGCCCGTCGCTTCTGCATGCCCAAACCGGCTACATGCAGACCAATCTCGTCGCCAACACCGCGGGAGTTGCAAACCATACGGACTCCCAGCTTTCCAATCCCTGGGGTATTTCGTTCATTCCTGGCCAGCCCTTCTGGACTGCCAATAACAATGGGGGCACATCCACCCTCTATGACGCTCAGGGCAACAAGCAGTCGCTGGTCGTTACGATTCCCAGTGCAGCGGTAAATCCCTGCACTCCCGGCTGCCCGACTGGCACGGTCGCCAACACCAGCACCGATTTCAACGGCGGAGCATTTCTGTTCGATACCGAAGATGGCATCATCGCCAACTGGACCGGCGCTCCCAGCGCCCTGGTCGCGGTGGACAACTCATCCAGCGGGGCCGTTTACAAGGGTCTTGCTCTGCTGAGCACAAGCTCGGGCAATTTCCTGCTGGCGGCGAACTTCAACAGCGGCAAGGTTGACGTCTTCGACCGCAACTTCAACCCCACGTCGCTTTCCGGCTCCTTCACCGATCCCAACCTGCCAGCCGGCTTCGCTCCGCACGGCATTCATATCATCAACAACCAGATTTACGTCGCCTACGCCGCGCAGGATTCTGCCAAGCACGATCCCACCCTCGGCGCAGGCAGCGGCGTCGTGGACATCTTCGATGCCAACGGCAACTTCGTCAAGACCTTCGCCTCCGGCGGAAACTTGAACGCACCCTGGGGAGTGGTTCTCGCCTCGGCTTCGTTCGGGACCTTTTCTAATGACTTTCTGATTGGAAATTTCGGAGACGGCAAGATTAACGCCTTCGACTCGACCGGGAAATTCCTCGGTCAGGTCACTGACAGCGCCAACCACGTGATCGTCAATCCCGGCCTGTGGGACATGGTTTTCGGGGCGGGCGGCACAGGCGATCCTAACACCTTGTACCTCACGGCCGGTGGCGCCAGCCAGACCAGCGGCTTGTTCGCCACCTTGACGCCAGCAAGCGCGGCTACCAGCGCCAACTTCTCGCTGGCGCTTTCCAGTCAAAGTGCGACCATCGCCAGCGGACAGTCCACTAAAGTCACCATCAACTCCAGTGCGGTAGGTGGATTCAACAGCGCAATCTCCCTCTCGTGCACCACTCCCGCGGGAGTGACTTGTTCGTTCAGTCCCGCGGCCATCACTCCCGGCTCCAGCGTAGCCAGTTCCTCGCTGACCATCTCCGTGGATTCGGTCACGCCGCCTGCCGGCTACGCAACTTCGGGAATGATGGGCTGGCTGCCTTTGACGGGAATCGGCGTGTTCGGAATGTTCTTCGTCACCCGCAAGAGCCGCGCGCGATTGACGAAAACACTTCACACTGGATTGGGAGCCGGAGTTCTGGTCCTGCTGATCGTGGGCTCGCTGTTTACCCTGGGCTGCGGCTCGTCCAGTTCCAAGACCATGCCCGCCGCAAACACTGTCACTGTGATGGTGACCGGAACCTCCGGTTCACTCAGTCACTCGACTCCATTCACCTTGACCATCAACTAACCATCCGCGAAAAACAGCGCGGGGTGCCCCAGGTCTCGCCGTCTTTGCGAGACCTGGGACCCATCTTCCTCATTCAGTTCCTCGCCGCTTCCAGCACAGCTCGTTTGGTGAACACCCGAATCATCTCGCGTCGGTACTCCGGCGTAAGCGCCGAGGTCGTCAATGGCTTTGCCGTTCTCGCCGCTAGGTCCCCAACGGCCTCGGCCAAGCCTTCATCCATAACCTTGCCCTCAAGTAGCTGGCCCGCGCCTTTCACCAGCATAGGCGCAGGATTCACCGCAGTAATTCCCACGCGCGCTTCCGCGACATGACCATTCGACCGCTTCATCACCACAGCCACGCCCGCCAGCGGGTAGTCAATGGACCCGCGCACCCGCAGCTTGCGGTACACCCCTTGAAACCCCGCAGAAGACTGCGGCAGAATCACTTTCGTAAGCAATTCGTTCGCTGCCAGCCTTCGATAGCTGTCGCCAATGCCGGTGTAAAACTCCCGCAGCGGAATTCGCCGCACTCCCGATGGCCCCGCCAGTTCAATCTCCGCATTCAGGCATAGCAGCGCCGGCGGCGTGTCGCCCGAAAACGCCGCCCAGCACTTCGTTCCTCCCGGCGCAACATGGCAAAGGTCGCCATCTTTCTTGATGCAGAACCCGCATCCCTTGCGCCATGTCAGTGATTGGTTATACCAGAGGCAGCGCGTGTCAAGGCAGATGTTCCCGCCAATCGTGCCCATATTGCGCAGCACCGGCGAAGCCACCGTTGCCGCCGCTTCGGTGAACACAGAATAGTGCTGGCGCAGAAACTCCGAATGCTCGATCTCGCTGAGCCTGGTCAGCGCCCCGATCTCAGTCCCCTGCCCGGTCTGCCGAATGCCTTTGAGCTCCCGAATATGCCGGATATCGAGCACATATTCCGGCTCGAACAGCTTTTGCTGCATCGAGGGAATGAGGTCAGTGCCGCCAGCCGTGATCCGAACCGTAGATGCATCTGGGCCCGCATGTTTCGTAAGAAGCGCAATCGCCCCATCAAGCGACTGCGGACGCAAAAGTTTGAATTGCGGCAGGCTCAATCGTCACCTGCCGATGCCGCCGGAACATCCCTGCGTGCCGGATCCAGCGGATGCCGTTCCGGTCCCTTGCCGCGATACCACAACGATCCCCCATGCTCGCGAAATCGCGCTGGCGCCGTCGGATCAATCCCCTCCGTCATATTGATCTTCTTCTGAGATTTCTTCTCGCGCAGCGCCGCTAGCACCCGCTCCGGCGTAAACGGAGATTCATGCAGTCGAATGCCGACGGCGTCAAAAATCGCATTCGAGATCGCTGGAATCGTTGCCGCCAGCGAGCCTTCGCTGCACTCTTTCGCCCCGAACGGCCCTTCAGGATCAACGCTCTCCACAATGATCGGCTCGATGTCGGGCGATTCAACTGCCGATGGGCTGCGATATTCGAGTAGCCCGGGATTCATCAGCATGCCATCTTTCCAGACCATCTCTTCGGTCAGCGCCTGTCCCATGCCCATCCAGACCGAGCCAATGATCTGGCCCTCCACCGAAACCGGGTTCAACGCCCGCCCGCAGTCGTGCGACGCCCAGACTTTGTGCACGGTCACTTCGCCGGTATCTTCATCCACGCTCACTTCCGCCACCTGCGCCGAATACGAGTACGCCGGAGAGGGCCCAACCCCCGCACCTTTATGCTTGCCACCGCGTGCCTCGGGAGGCGGAGCGTACGATCCCGTTCCGCTCAGTGCCCCGTGAAAATCAATCGCGGCAACCACGGCTTCCTCAAACGTAAGTTTGTCCTTCGGCCCCTCGTCTTTGCGCTTTTGTTGCAGCGAACCCCGCAGAATTTGCCCTTCTACCCGGCCTGAAACCGAAGCCTCAACGGTCTGGGTGGCGCGGGCGCCCCCGCCCGCGAGACTCTTGCAGCGGATCGTATCCTCGCGAAAGATCAGCTCCTCCAGCGCACAGTTCATCTTTCGCGCCGCTGCCGACGCAATCTGCTTTTTCACATCCTCCGCCGCGCGCAGCGTCGCGTTGCCGTTCATAAATGTCACACGGCTCGAATAAGACCCAATATCAATCGGCGTGAGGTCTGTATCCGCCGCGACCACTTTCACTCGATTCAGCGAGCATCCCAGAACTTCCGCTGCGATCTGCGCCACCATCGTGTCCGATCCCTGGCCGATATCGGATGCCCCGGTGTAAACCACCACTCCGCCATCGCGATCAATCTTTATGTTCACGGTTGAATGCGGCATGTCAGAACGAATAATCGAATTGGCAGCGCCGCTGACATAGTGGCTGCAAGCGACGCCCAATCCTCTTCCTTGTGCAAGCTTGCCTCTGCGCTGCTTCCACCCTGAGCGCTCCACAACTTTCTCAATGCACTCCGGCAAACCGTAGCTCTGCACGCGAAGGCCGTTCACTGTAATGCAGGGCGGCCGCAGCAGATTGCGCTGACGAATTTCGGCCGTGTCAATTCCCGCTTGTGCGGCGAGCTCATCCAGCTGCGATTCGAAAGCGAAGCGAACATTGACGGTCCCGTGCCCGCGCATCGCGCCACATACAGGCTTATTGGTTAGGACTCGATACCCGTCATATTGAATGTTGGGGATGTCGTAAAGTGCGCCCAGCAATGCCCCGGAATAAAGGATCGTGACTACACCGTAGGAGCAATATCCACCGCCATCCTGCACCACCCTCGCCTTCACCGCCGTGATCCTGCCGTCATTCTTGATTCCGGTTTTCAGATCGACGATCGTGCGCGGCCTTCCGCGATGCGCCCAGAAAACTTCTTCCCGCGTGTATCGAATTTTCACCGGCGCCTGCGCTTTGCGCGCCGCCACCGCGGCAATAATCTCCAGCGGAATCACTTCGCTCTTGCCGCCGAATCCACCCCCAACCAGCGGCTTGATCACTCGAATCTGCGCCATCGGCATTTCGAGCACCAGCGAAAGCTTGTGCTGCAAATAGTAGGGGACCTGGGTGGAGGACCAGACGGTCAGCCGCCCTTGCTTGCCGGTGTGTGGATCAATTTCAAACGACGCCAGCGTGCAGTGCGGCTCCATCGCGGCATGAGTGACTTCGTTGGCGATGAATCGTCCTTCCGCAATGTAGTTGGCTTCCGCAAACCCTTTTTCGGGATCGCCGAAAACATGGTGATACTCTTTTTCGACGTTATGCGGCTTGTTGTCGTGGATGAGTTGGGTATCCGCCTTCATCGAATCTTCCGGATCAAAGTAGGCCGGCAGCAGTTGGTACTCAATCTCAATTAATTCCAGCGCTTTGTCTGCCGTGGCTTCATCCACAGCAGCCACGCAAGCTACGTTGTCACCAACATAGCGAACTTTATCGGTCGCCAGCGCGTGCTCGTCGTGCCCCACTGGCAGAATGCCGTACGGCGTCGGCGCGTCTTTGCCGATGACTACAGCGACCACGCCCTCCAGTGCTTCAGCGCGGGAAGTGTCAATGCTCTTGATCCGCGCATGCGGGTATGGCGAATGCAGAATCTTGCCCACCAGCATTCCCGGCACGCTGAGATCGTCGGCATACTTGCCCGCGCCGGTGGTCTTCCCGGCGGCGTCGACCATCGCGATAGGTTTGCCGATGATGGAGAAACCGTTATTCATGCGCCACTCTTTCTGGGATCCATGTCAATACCGGCTTCCTCCGGACTTCGCACAATGGCGATGTTGGCGTCGATCGCGCGCTGCCGGATAGGAATAATTTCCCGGTACTCAGCCGAGTCATACCAGCCCTGCGCCGCGGTGAAATCGGGGTAGGCAACTATGACCGTGCGCACGAAGGGCCATTCGCCGGAGCGCACGTCCGGCGCTTTATCCACCGCCACGTATTTGCCCCCGTGGCGTTCGATGATGGGAGCGACGCGGACAGCATAGTCGCGAAAGGCATCAATATCCTTGATCCGGGTGATCGTAACCACTACGTACGTCATTGAGTCACCGCCGCCGTCATTCCCTTCTGCTCCGCTTCAATCGCCGCTTTAATCGCCTGGTACATCTGGTTGTATCCGGTGCAGCGGCATAGATTCCCGCTCAACGCGCCGCGAATGTCAGCTTCTGACGGATTGGCATTCTGTGCCAGCAGATGCTTCACCGTCATGATGAACCCCGGCGTGCAATACCCGCATTGCGCCCCGCCCCAGTCGCCGTAAGCTTTCTGAATTGCCGCCAGGCCGCCGTGCTCACTTACGCCTTCAACGGTCGTGATCTCTTCCCCTTCGCAACTCGCCGCCAGCATGGTGCATGACAGCACCGGAGTCCCATCCACCAGCACTGTGCACGCTCCGCACGAAGACTCATCGCAGCCGCGCTTTGATCCGGTCAGTTGCAAGTCTTGCCGCAGCACATCCAGCAGCAGCTTGCTCGGTTCAATGGCAAGTTCATGCCTGCGCCCGTTCACGCGAAGTTCAATGAGCTCTTTTTTCATTACCATCTCGCGCTCTTCTTACTAGCTAATAGCTGAAAGCTAATAGCTGCTTCTAATATCCAAAATCGGCCTGCGCCGCATACGCATGTTGCTTCACGCCCAAATCGTCCACCCGGCAGCCGCCGAGTTGATTCACATACGATGTCCGGTCTTCCACGCCATACACCCAGCGCTCCAGCCAGGCTTCGTTATCGGCTCTCGTTTTCGTCTGCTCGTGATATTGCCGGAAAAACGCATCATCCCGCTTGTAATATCCCTGCACCGGCGAAGGATGCGCTCCAAACCGGCACTCCACCACCGCATTCACCAGAAAGCCCGGAATCACTGTGCGGTTCGGATCGCTCGCGATTACCTCCGGTTCCACGACTTCCTCCGCCACAACGATCACACGCTTCGCCGCTCGCACGCCTTCAATCATGACCCCGAAATTTCCCCAGCAATGCGCATTGCCCTCGCGGTCAGCGCGCTGCACGTGCACGACGGTGACATCAGGATTGACTGCCCGCACCGCCCACAGCTGCTCTTTCGGTTCGAAGGGCGAGAATATCTGGTAGAAAAAATGATTGCTCTTGGTCGTGTCGCTGCCCAGCGCAGTCTTCGTGGGAAGAAACGGCACTCCCATCGCCCCAGCCTGCAACGCCAGCGCAACCGTGAAGTTAGTCATGTTGAAGACCCTCATTCCGTCTTCTTCTACCGCGCGGCGGAAGTTGTAGGCGGAACCCATCATCACGTTGCCCACCCACGCGGCGATGACTTTTTCAACGCAGCCCGCGCCGACCAATTGATCGAACAATATGTCCGAAATCGGGCCAATTAGCGTCAGTCCACGCCTTTTCTGGCGTATGATCTCATGTCCCGCGGCAAACGGAATCATCTGCTCCATTTGCAGTCCCATAGCAATTGATGCGCCGTCGGGAACGAACTCGGCAATCGCTTCGCGCATGGAGAGCAATTTCGACACTATCTGTTTCTCCAAACTGGCGGCCGCTTCTCCATGAACGCCTTGATCCCTTCCTGCGCGTCTTCCGTCTTCATCAACTCTTCGAAATAAATTTTCTCTGCCCGCGCTAGGCCCTTATCGAAATGAATCGAATCCCATGCGTAACTCGCTTTCTTCGTAACGGCTAAAGCGACGGGACTCAGCTTAATGACATGCTCAACCGCTTCCTGCACCGTACGGTCCAGATCAACTTCCGGCACCACTGCATTCGCCAGCCCGATTCCGGCTGCTTCTTTCCCCGTGATGCTTCGTCCGGTCAAGATCAGATCAGCCGCATGCTTTTGTCCCACGAGCGCGGCCAGCGCTGTCGCCGCCACCGGCGGATAGCATCCCAGCTTGATCTCCGGAAATCCCCAGGTGGCCAGCTCCGACGTGTACACAAGATCACAGACCATCGCCAGTTCCGCGCCTCCGCCCAGGCAATGCCCGTGAACCGCTGCAATCGTAACTTTCTTCGACGCGACCAGCGAGCGGATCACGGCGTGAAACTTCGTCAGCATCTCGCCAACTTTGTCCGGCGTATGCGCAGCAACATCCACACCAGCGGAGAACGCTTTTTGCGCGCCGGACAAAATAATCGCGCTGATCCCAGGCCGCGATTCAATTTCCGTGAGTGCCGCGCTCAACTCCTTCATCATGGCGATATCAATGACATTCAGCGGCGGATTCTGCAAACGGATGCGTACTACGGGAGGCTGTTCCTCCAGAACAATCCGCGAAACCCGGTCTATTGTCTGCGTCGCCATGATTCACGTGGCGCGGGCGCCCTCACCCGCGTTTTCATTTCGTCCAAAACCCTTCTTTGTCGTATTCCCTAATCGCCTGCAACTCCTGCGCGCTCGGTTCCGGCGTCTGCTCCAGCTTTTCGCACACTCGCAATTTCCACCCGGTGTTGCTCACTACATCATCAATGTCCACTCCGGGGTGGACGGAACTCAGATAAGCCTCGCCATCCTCGCCGAATCGGAGGACCGCCTTTGTAGTAATGACTGCCGATGGCCCGCCTCGCGGCAATCCCACCCGTTTGCGCCAGGCGGGACCGTCGCCATTGCCGGGGCTGGTGACAAACGAAACTCGCTCCGGCAAGCGCTGCTTCGAGTGCTCCAGTAGCACGACAAAACGCCTTGCGAGCGATGCGATATCACATGCTCCGCCCGAGCCCGGCAGCCGGATCGTGCCCTTCGGACCAAAAACCTGCGTGGAATTTAAGTTTCCGAAGCGGTCCACCTCGGCCGCGCCCAGGAAGCCCAAATCCACTCGGCCCGATTGCAGCAAGCTCATCACGCCCAACATGTCCAGGCACTGCGTCGCCCCCAAAATGTTCGGCGGATCAGCCATGGTATAGATCAATTCGCCCGCAGGAGTGGAGCGAATCACGCCATTTTCGAAAAGCCCAATCGCGTTCGGAGCATGCGTCTGCTTGGCCACCACAAACGCAATCAGCGGCAAGCGCATTCCCACGAACACGACCTCTCGATCGCGGATTCCCCGCGCCGCTGCGGCGACCATCAGTTCGCCGAGGGTGTAGGCTTGCGATGGTGGAAAGGAAATAGTGGGCGTTGCAGTCATGAAGGGTAAGCGGACAGCCGAGGCGGCTGTCCTCCGCATTTATCTATAAATTGATCGCCGACTTTCTCACTTCTCCAATCGTCGCCAGCGGATCGCGTGCGCCTTCTTTGGGCGCAATCCATTTCCTTTCGTTGGCAATAATATCGAGCAGCAGCTTTTTGCCTTCGGCCGTCGGCATGTACTCCGTCACGTGCTGCTCATAAGCCCTGTCGTCCAGCGCTTCGCCTGTCTTGGCGTGAAACTTCTGCCCTGCCCATCGTCCAATCGCCCGGTTAAACTTGATGTCCGGCGCGTAAAGCTTTTCCTGACCAGGCTGCAGCACGCTGTTGAAGCGCTCGATAAGGCCCGCTACTTCATCCCGATAAAGATGCCGGTTGTAATCATTCAGTTCATCAACCTTGGCGTCCGTAGCATTCTTCGGTTCGTCGTAGCGGCCCTTGATTCCCCAAACGTAAGCCCAGTGCGCCGAGGAGGAATTGTCCGTGCCGAACAGATCGTAGGAACTCGAAATCCATTTGTTCAGGTATTTCTGGATCAGCCAGCCGGGCACCACTCCCGCTTCCACAATACGGCGCAAGCCGTCATTGCCGGTGCCCATGTGAAAAGCTTCTTCCCGCAGCATGTACGACATCGACCGTCCCAGCGGCGCAAAAGCCGAATACTTCAGCATCTGCAACTGGAACTTGCCGTCGCGGTCAACAAAATCCGTATAAGTGAAAAAGTCCATCCAGTTGTCCACATCCACGTTGAAAGCGCCCAGCAACCGCTTGTTCTCAAACGCCCGCCGCTCTAGCATCTTCTGTGCTTCGACCTTGCCCGAGTATCCAAAGTGCTGCACAAGCAAAGCGCACATCTGCCATCCGTGCCGCATCTCTTCGATCATGACGCGAGTGATGGCGCGACGGTCCCAATCCGTAGGCGCGCTTTCAAACAGGTTGCGCTGCTGCTCTACGCTGGCAAACTCGGTGTCGCCCTGGTAGACAATAAGATTGATCAGAGCGTCGCGCATCTGTTGCGTAGGCACTTGACGCAGGTTTTCCCACTTGCGCCGTCCTTTGAACGCTCCAAACTGTATCTCTTCGGTTTCGATCGCCCCAAACAGCGTATCGAACTTGAAATTCGCAATCTCATCGTGATTGACGCCTACATCTTTGCGCCAATCGTCAAAGAGTCCTACCCAGTCGCTAAAGGCTCCGATTTTTGCTACTTTTCCCGGCATGATTTTTTCCTTATGAAAGAGTGCTCCAAACCGCCTTGATCCAAATACACTGCGCCTTACGCCAAATTCATCCAAACCGTCTTGTTCTCGGTATAGTGTTCGAGCGCTTTTGCGCCAAGTTCCCGTCCAAGACCCGAACTCTTATACCCGCCAAAGGGCAGCGACGCATCCATCAATCCGTATGTGTTGATCCATACCGTCCCCGCTTTGAGTTGGCGCGAAACCACGTGCGCCTTCTTGAGGTCCTTCGTCCACACTGCCGACGCCAGCCCATAGGGATTGTCATTGGCCTGCGCGATGACCTGGTCCATATCGTCGAAGCTCAACGTCGCCAGCACCGGCCCGAAAATTTCCTCCCGCGCGATCTTCATGTCATTGCGGACCCCGCCGAAGATCGTTGGCTCAATAAAAAATCCTTTGCTGCCATCCACCGAAACCCGATTGCCCCCGGCAACCAGCTTCGCGCCTTCTTTCTTTCCCGCTTCGATGTAACCGAGCACGCTGTTCATCTGCTCCTGGCTGACAATTGCTCCCATGCGGGTCTTGGGATCGAGCGGGTCGGCAGGCTGCATCTTCTTCGCCCGCGCCACCAGCTTCTCGATGAACTCATCCTGCACTTTGTTCTCTACGAACAGCCGCGAACCGGCATTGCACACCTCGCCTTTGCCGTAGAAAATGCCCGTGATCGCGCCTTTCACCGCCCCGTCAATATCCGCATCGGCAAAAACGATGTTAGGAGACTTCCCGCCAAGCTCCAGCGTAATGCGCTTCATGCTATCGGCCGCATTGCGCATGATCTCCTTGCCGACTTCCGTCGAACCCGTGAACGCAATCTTGTCTATCCCGGGATGCTCGACCATCGCCCGGCCTATCGCCGACGGCCCGGTAAGCACATTCAGAACACCCCCAGGCAGCCCAGCTTCAAGAGCCAATTCACCGAAACGCAACGCCGTGAGGGGCGTCAGACTCGCCGGCTTCCACACGATCGTGTTGCCGCACGCCAGCGCCGGCCCCAGCTTCCAGGATGCCAGCAACAACGGGAAATTCCACGGAACAATCATCCCCACCACGCCTACCGGCTCGCGCAGCGTATAGGTAAATGCCGTCTCGAAAGTGTTGACCGTCTCGCCGTGAATCTTGGTTGCCCATCCTGCGTAGTAGCGCAGAACGTCAATCACCATCGGCATGTCAACGTAACGCGACTCGAAGATTGGCTTGCCGTTGTCGAGCGTTTCAAGCTCGGCAAACTCATCGATATTTTTCTCCAGCAGATCAGCCATCCGCCAGACCAGCCGCCCCCGCTCACTCGCCGGCATCTTGCGCCACGCGCCATTGCGGTCGTCGAAGGCCTTTCGGGCTGCTTGTACCGCGCGATCAACATCTTCGTGCGTAGCCACGGCAATCTGGGTCAGGATTTCTCCCGTCGCCGGGTTCACCGTGTCGAATGTCATGTTGCTCTGCACCCATTTGCCGTCAATCAACAAGCGGCCGGGCGCGATTTTCGTCTTGCTTGCTGCAATCATGTATCAATTTCCTAAAGTTGGAGACGGCCGCGAAGAGCCGTCCCCAAGTGATTCACTTCGCTTTGAACGTTGCCGGCCTCTTCTCGACGTAAGCAGCCAATCCTTCTTTGGCGTCTTCGCTCTGGAAGAGCAACTGCTGGTTCTCGCGCTCTACCGCCAGCGCCGACTCCATCGGTATCTCCCAACCGGTCTGAACCGCGCGCTTGATTCGCCCCACCGCCTTCGCCGCTTTGTTGGGCGGGCAGAACTGCCGCGCGTACTCCATGATGTTTTCCATGAAGCCGTCGCGATCAAAGATATCGTTAATAATCCCCAGCTCCTTCGCTTCTTCGAACGAGAAGGTGTTACCAGTCACCATAAGTTCGATGGCTTTGCTCTTGCCGACAAGCCGCGATAATCGCTGTGTTCCGCCGGTTCCGGGCAAAACGCCCAGGTTCACTTCCGGCAGACCAATCTTGCCTGCATCCTGCCGCGCAATGCGGATATCCGCTGCCATGGCGATTTCAAGTCCTCCGCCCACGCAGTGCCCGTTAATCGCGGCAATCACCAGCTTCGGCGTGTGCTCCAGCCGCAGCAAAGTCTCGTTAGCATGCAGGCAGAAATAGTATTTGAAAGTCGGGTCCACGCTGGCCAGCATCTTGATGTTCGCGCCTGCCGAGAAAAATTTGTCCCCCGAGCCGGTAAGCACAATCACGTAAACATCGTTATCCATACGCGCCTTCAAAATCGCGTCATCGAGCTGCCGGTTCATCTCGTAGGTGTAGGTGTTCGCGGGCGGATCGAACATCTCGATCACCGCTACGCCGCCCTCGGCGCGGTATTTGATCAGTTGCTTGGTGGTTTCGCCGGTTACCGGCTGTAAAGTCGTTGCCATGGTGCAGCTCCTTTTTCAAATTCGATTTAAATATCAGTTCGGTTTCGCCGACTTTTTCTTTCGGCTGCCGTTTGAAATGCCATGCAAAAACAAATCGCCCATCTGCAGTGCCAGTTGTCTGGCGTCGGCATCTACCCGCGGATTGTGCCAGGTGTAAATCCAGTTCATCATGCCGAACAAGCTTAGCACCGCAATACGGCAGGAAAACCCATTTCCGCTGGTCCTCTTGTAGTCTTCCATCAACCCCAAACAGATGCGGTAGTACTCACGCTTGAGCGCGGCGATCTCGCTTCCAAAGCCGTTCTTCAGAACGTCGTCTTCGTGCGACAACACCTTCATCGCCTTTTGATTCGCCAGAAAATATTCCAGGTGATTGAGGACAAAAATACGGATTCGCTCGTCCGAATCGTCCGACGCATTCAGGCGCTCACGCAGGCGCTCCATGATCGTTGTGAACGTGTGCTTCTGGATCAGGTACAGCAGCTTTTCTTTCGACTCGAAGTAATGATAAAGACCGGCAAGCGACATGCCGCTGGCGCGGGAAAGATCGCGCATCGAGGCGCCTTCGTAGCCTTTTTCAAAAAAAACTTCCGTCGCGTGGCGCAGAATCTTGGCCAGCCGGCGGTCAAACCGAGTTTCGGGCGCAACATCCGCCGCTAAGCGGCGTCGCGCTGGAATCTGCGGTGTTGCCTGGGTAGAAGAAGAGGCCATGTAGTTCGAACGTTCGTTCTAATATACCACGAAATGTGATCTGCATCACATCGTCGCTCACGCTGTCCGCTTGGGCGCGCTAGCCTCTGCGCCGTCTGTGTACTCTGTGGTAATTCCTCTGAAAAGAAATCTCAGTTGCGGATCTCCCCCATCATCGCTTCAATTTCCTGCTTTACCTCCGCCGTAATCGGCAGCAGCGGCAAACGTGCCGGTCCTCCATAATATCCATTCAAATCCATGGCGTACTTCAGCCCCGGAATGCCCAACTCGCCAACCAACCGCTGCGCAGCTTTGGCAATGCGCTCCTGTTTCAGCCGAGCCAGATCGTTATCGCCTTCTTTCCATGCCGCGTAGATCTCATAGCAAGCCGTCGGCGCCGCATCGGCAAAAGCCAGGATCGCCCCAACCGCCCCGGCTTGCAAAGACGGCTCAAGTTTATGCGCAGCCCCGACCAGAACTTGAAATCCGACTTCCTTCTGCCGCGTCTTCAGCCCACTTACGACGCTTACGGAAGGCGATGAAGGTTTTCCTCCGCCAATCGTCACCAGCTCATTGCCGTTCCCTTCCGCAGCTTTCAACATGCGCGGCGTCACCGCCGCGAACGTTTCCGTTACCGTAGCTGCTCGCTTTACGTGACGAGTGGCTTGGACCATCCGCCGAACTTTCTCGACCTCGCCGCTCGATTCCTTGATCCCAACCAGGTTCGGATGTTCCGCCAGTTCGATCACCACTTCAGCCGGAATGTCGTATCCCGTGGCCTGCGGAAAGTTGTAAATGATCACCGGCAGCGGTGAGCGGTCAGCGACAAACCAATAGAACGCCAGCATGTTCGCCGGCTGCATCTGCTTTTTGTAGTAATGCGGCGTGCGCACCATAGCCACGTCATAGCCAAGCTCCGCCGCGTACTCAGTCAGGCGCAAAGTCTCACTAGCAGATTCGATCCCCGTGCCGGCAATTAGAACTTTATTGTCGCTCGCCGCTTCGCGGGCCGTTTTCAATACCTCCCGCCGCTCCTGATCGGAAAGCAGAATCGCCTCCCCGGTCGAGCCCAGCACGACAATACCCGCCACGGGAGTCTTCGAATAACGCTCGACGTTGGCTTCGAGCTTTTTGAAATACACTTTTCCGTCGGGATAGAAAGGTGTGGTGACCGGAGGGAAAATGCCGTGCAACAGCATGGCTTCAGACTATCACTATCGGCCCACCACTCGCTCCGCATGCAGCTTCTGCAACGCCTGCACCTTGATCTCACCGCGTTGCAAGGCCGCGATGCCCTCAGCAGCGGCTCGGGCGGCTGAAAGAGTTGTAATCGAAGTGATACGCGCATTCACCGCGGCGCGTCGTATGGCTTTCTCGTCGAACCACGGTTCGAGCCCATGCGGAGTATTAATAATCAACTGAATGCGCTCGCCCTTGATCAGATCCACCACGTTCGGCCGGCCTTCCTTCACCTTGTAAACTCGTTCGCAGGCCATTCCGGCGCGCTCGATGACGTCCGCGGTTCCGGTCGTCGCCACCAGCTTGAATCCCATGTCGGCAAATTTCCGTGCCACTTCAGCGACGTGCGCCTTATCGTGATCGGTTACGCTGATGAACACGCTGCCCTGCGTCGGCAGTTTCTGTCCGGCGGCAACTTGCGCCTTCGCAAAGGCTTCGCCAAAGCTGTCGCCCACTCCCATCACTTCGCCGGTGGATTTCATCTCCGGCCCCAGCACCGTATCCACTCCGGGAAACTTGCTCCAGGGGAACACCGGCGACTTTACGTAGTATCCGCGGCCAGTGCCGAGATCGGACCTCCGCTCAACGAACTCGGGCAGAAACTCGCGCAGCTTGCGCCCGGTCATAAGCCGCGCCGCAATTTTCGCCATTGGAATGCCCGTCGCTTTCGACACATACGGCACCGTCCGCGAGGCCCGAGGGTTCACCTCGATCACATAAACCTTCCCGCCCTCTGCGCCATTCCCCTTCGATCCGTTCGCCGAGCGGGGTATGGCGAACTGAATGTTCATCAGCCCGACCACTTTCAACGCCCGCGCCAGACGGAAAGTATATTCGCGCATGCGGTCGAGCAGGTTTGCGGGAATATCCACCGCCGGAAGCACGCAGGAAGAATCGCCGGAGTGAATGCCCGCTTCTTCAATGTGCTGCATAATGCCGCCAATCACCACGTCTTCCCCGTCAGAGAGCGCGTCGACGTCCACTTCAATGGCATCTTCCAGGAAGTGATCGATCAGCACCGGCCGGTTTTGCGAATACTCGACCGCCTCCTTCATATACCTGATTACAGTTTCCTCATCGTAGGCAATGACCATCGCCCGTCCGCCGAGCACATACGAGGGCCGCACCAGCACTGGGTATTGCACTTGCCGAGCGCCCTCAATCGCTTCTTCCAGCGAAGCCACCATAACTCCCGGAGCCTGCGGAATTTGAAGTTCTTCCAGCAGTCGGTTGAAGCGCTTGCGGTCTTCAGCCAGATCAATCGATTCCGGCGACGTGCCAATAATGTTTACTCCCGCCGCCTTCAATGGCAGCGCCAGATTCAGCGGCGTCTGCCCGCCGAACTGTACGATCACTCCGACTGGCGCGCCGGAAGCCGACTCGTGTTCGTAAATTGCATACACGTCCTCGTAAGTCAGCGGTTCGAAGTACAGGCGATCGCTGGTGTCGTAATCGGTCGAGACCGTTTCCGGATTGCAGTTGATCATGATGGTCTCGTAGCCATCGTCGCGCAGCGCGAAAGCCGCATGACAGCAGCAGTAGTCGAACTCAATCCCCTGCCCAATGCGGTTTGGCCCGCTGCCCAGAATGATCACTTTCTTCTTATTAGTCGGCGTCGCCTCATCTTCATCTTCGTAAGTCGAATACATGTACGGCGTGTAGCTTTCGAACTCCGCCGCGCAGGTATCCACGCGCTTGTAAACCGGGATCACGCCATGCTTCTTGCGCAGATGGCGGACTTTCTCCTGCGCGCCTTTCCCATCCAGCCGCCATGCTCCTGCTAAGCGGCCATCGGAAAATCCGTAACGCTTGACCTCCCGCAGAACATCTCGAGGCACGGACTCCATCGGGTGCTTCTCCAGCTCCAACTGCATGTCATTAATCTCTTTGAGTTGATAGAGGAACCACGGGTCCATCGAGGTCATCTTCGCAATGTCTTTCACCGTGTGCCCTTGCCGCAATGCGTACTGAATATAAGAAAGCCGCTCCGGATGCGGCGTCACCAGCCGCTGCGTAAGAATCTTGGGCTCAATTTTCTGCCCGCCAATTCGCTTCCCTGTATCCAGCGCGCGCACGCCTTTCATCAGCGCTTCTTTGAACGTGCGTCCAATCGCCATGACTTCGCCGACCGATTTCATCTGCGGTCCGAGATTTTCGTCCGCTCCCGGAAACTTTTCGAACTGCCATTTGGGAATTTTCACGACAACGTAATCCAGTGTCGGCTCAAAACACGCCGGTGTCTTGCGTGTAATGTCATTAGGAATCTCGTCGAGCGTGTAGCCCACGGCAAGTTTCGCAGCAATCTTCGCGATGGGGAATCCCGTCGCCTTCGAAGCCAGTGCCGACGATCGCGAGACCCGCGGGTTCATCTCGATCACCACCATGCGGCCGTTGCCCGGATGAATGCCGAACTGAATATTCGATCCGCCAGTCTCGACGCCGATCTCCCGAATCACATCAATCGCCGCATCCCGCATCGCCTGATACTCGCGATCCGTCAGCGTCTGCGCGGGCGCAACCGTGATTGAATCGCCGGTATGCACGCCCATGGGATCGAAATTTTCAATCGAGCACACGATGATGACGTTGTCTTTCAGATCGCGCATCACCTCAAGCTCAAATTCCTTCCACCCCAGCACCGACTCTTCGATCAGCGCCTGATGCACCGGCGAAAAATCCAGGCCACGCGCCAGCACTTCCATCAGTTCTTCGCGGTTGTACGCAATGCCGCCCCCGGTGCCGCCGAGCGTAAATGACGGACGAATAATGACCGGGAATCCTATCTTTCCGGCAAATTCCAGGCCGTCCTTGAGATTGCCTACCAGTGCAGACTTCGGCACATCGAGGCCGATCTTCTGCATGGCATCTTTAAAGAAAAGCCGGTCTTCGGCTTTCTTAATGGCCGCGATGTTTGCCCCGATCAGCTGAACGTTGTATTTTTCGAGCACCCCGCCGTCATCCAATTCGACCGCAAGGTTCAGCGCGGTTTGCCCGCCGACCGTCGGAAGAACAGCAAACCCCGCGCCCGGCGACATCTCCCGCTCGCGGCGGATAATTTCTTCGAGATAATCTCGCGTCAAGGGCTCGATGTAGGTCCGATCGGCCGACTCAGGGTCGGTCATGATGGTCGCCGGATTAGAATTGGCCAGCACCACCTCGAAGCCCTCCGAGCGGAGCGCCTTGCAAGCCTGCGTGCCGGAGTAATCGAACTCCGCCGACTGGCCAATGATGATGGGTCCGGAGCCTACGATCAGGATTTTCGAGATGTCAGTGCGTTTGGGCATTATGCTGTTTTCTTCGAACCCGTCGTTTCGTGAATCACCGCGGCGCTGGGGTTGTCCTTGACTGTAGAACTCTTGTCATCCTGAGCGAGGGATCCCTCTCTTGCTCTCACCGTGCCAAGCCAAGCTCGAGCGGCGCTTGGAATGACAATTCCGGAACGTTGTAGAGCGCGCCGGCCAACACCCCAATCCCCTCACCCCTTCCACTCCTCCATCATCTTCACAAAATCCTTGAACAGATAATGCGAGTCGTGCGGGCCCGGCGATGCCTCCGGGTGATATTGCACGCTGAACAACGGTAGATTCTTATGCCGCAACCCTTCAAGCGTACTGTCGTTCAAATCCATATGCGTCAACTCGACTTCGCTCATCGGCAGCGAATCGGGATCAACCGCGAAATTGTGGTTGTGCGCCGTAATCTCGATCTTCCCTGTCCGCAGCTGCTTCACCGGATGATTTCCACCATGGTGGCCGAATTTCAACTTGAAAGTCTTCCCGCCTAGCGCAATGCCCGTGAGCTGATGCCCCAAACAAATTCCGAAAATTGGCAGTCGGCCCATCAGGCGGCGAATATTATCCACCGCGTACGTACACGGCTCGGGATCGCCGGGGCCATTCGACAGGAAAACCCCCTGCGGCTTCAACGCGAGTACATCTTCGGCAGGAGTTTGCGCCGGCACAACTGTCACCTTGCAGCCCTCCCCGCGCAGCTTTTTCAGAATGTTGTGCTTGATGCCGAAATCGTATGCCACCACGTGAAACCGCTCCGGTACATCCTTCACACCAACCACTTCATCCGGCAAATGCGAGCGATCGCCCTTTTCCCACAGATAGGTGTGCTTCGTGCTCACGACTTTGGCGAGATCCGTACCATCCATCTTGGGAATGGATCGCGCTTTCGCGACCAGCTTTTCGGGGTCGGTCTCTAACGTCGAAATCACGCCACGCATCACGCCGTGATCGCGTAGGTGACGTACCAACGCGCGGCTGTCAATGTCCGCCAGTACCGGCACCTTGAATTGCTCCAGATATTCGTCGGCCACCTGCTGCGAGCGCCAGTTCGAACTCACACGCGAGAACTCGCGAACGATCAGCCCCTCGATGTATGGGCGCGTAGATTCGTTATCATCGTCGTTGGTGCCGTAATTGCCAATTTCAGGATTGGTAAGGACTACGATCTGGCCGCAGTAGGAAGGATCGGTGAAGATTTCCTGATAGCCGGTGATGGAAGTATTAAAAACTACTTCCCCGTGACATTCGCCTTTGGCTCCGTAGCCTTTGCCTCGGAAGACTTTCCCGTCTTCCAGCGCAAGCATTGCCTGCATTCTCGCTCCGGGGAGTGGATTTTATAGATTTTAGCAGTGAAGTGAGATTCGGCCAAGGTCAAACCAAACCGTCTCGCAAACAAATATTACCAGGGCCTAGAAAACAAATGGAATGAACCGCTTCGTTCGCTGCATATAGTTGCGATAGGCCTCGCCTAGCGAGGCTTCAAGCGCGTTTTCCTCAACCCTCACCCGGTAAGCATAAGAAAGGCTGCTGGAAACCATTAGAATCGCGACACTGAGCCAGTTGGTCAGCGCCAGACCGACTCCCAGAAACATCATCACGCCGCCAGTGTAGGAAGGGTGCCGGACCCAGCGATAAGCACCCGACTGAATCACCGGCTGCTCCAATGTTACCTTGACGTTACCGGTAAAGTGCTGGCCCAAAGTTTTGAAGCAATGCCGCCTCAGAAGACTACCCAGCAACACCAGGGTGAGGCCCAGTGCAAACCAGACCTTGGTTCCGTGCCTCAGCACAAATTGCGGAATGGATGCGACCAGGAAGGCGGCGAACATGCCTATCCAGCCCGCCATAATGATCACATTCATGGACCCCCGGTCAGCACTTTCGCCGGGAGCAGACTTTGACCTTGCGATCAGCGAAAACTCAGGCGCAAAAGCAAACAGGAAGACTGCCCAGAAGAACCACGCGTAAGGGGAGGTGTACGCGAGTGGGCGCATATTGGGTCGTTACTTACCTTACTTTCCCCATCTTGTCCATCGGCCAATACCCAAACACAGCCTTGCCGTAAATATACGACTGATTCACCGCCCCGAAATCGCGGCTGTCGTTCGAGAGTCCACGGTGATCGCCCAGCACAAAATAAGAGTTCGGCGGCACTAGCACTTCGCCATACGACCGCAGGTCCGTGTACTCGCTCGGAACGTAATCCTCTTCGAGCAGCTTCCCATTCACGTAGACTTGCCCGGTATCAATCCGCACCCGGTCTCCCGCCACCCCAATCACCCGCTTGATAAAGCTCTTCGAAGGATCGCGCGGATATCGAAAAACCACGATGTCCCCGCGTTGAATCGGCTCCAGCCGGTACACGAACTTGTTCACGAAGATTCGCTCCTGGTCCTCCAGGGAAGGCATCATGCTGGTGCCTTCAACCTTCACCGGTTGATACAAGAACACGATGATGAAGCACGAGATGGCCAGCGAGATCACCAAATCCCGCAGCCAGACTGTAAGGACACGCCGGCGCGGAGACTCCAAAACCGCTTCGCTCGGCGCCACTATTGGGGTAACGGGACTGGGCCCCACATCAGACATCTTGTCAAATTCTATACCAATTCTCTCATTCGTAAAGATTTACGACCACGCGCCGGCCGGAAGTGATGGCGGAGGTAATGAGCTCTCGCGCCGGCAGTGGCAACTTCCGCGCCGTAAATACGCTACAATACCGGGACGGCGGTGAAAATCATGGTGAAACGTGGCTTGAGTTTGGCTTTTATTCTTGTGCTAACCTTGGGGGCTTCAGCCCGCTGGGCAACTTCGCAGGAAGGCCAGGTTCCGGCCTATAATGCCGCTCCGCCGCCCCGCGGAACCACGCTCCCGGCCATTCTCACAAAGGATCAATTATGGGGCCAGGACGCGCAGTACCCTTATCAGACCCATGCCTATGACCTGGCCGCGAAAATCCCGGTCGTGTTGCATCAGCAACCCTGTTATTGCTACTGCGACCGCATGGGACACAACAGTCTTCATAGCTGCTTCGAAGGGACCCATGGCGCCCGCTGTGCGACCTGCTTGAAGGAACTATACTACTCATACTCCGAGCACAAGAAAGGCAAGACGGCAAAGCAAATCCGTGAAGGGATCATCAAGGGCGAGTGGCGCCAGGTCAATTTGGAAACCTCTGCTTCCATCAATTAGGCATCCAAGGACCGGTCAGTTTGACGTTTGCCCTGATCTCCGCGTAATCTGTCGCAGCGGCGGGTTATCGCACTTTTCCACACGATACACTTCTGGCTGTTTGCGTGCTTGGAACACCGCCCTATAAATAGGGCGGGAAAAGCGGCGGCATCGCTTAAGCGGTCGCTGCCAAATCTCAAAAAGGGAAGTACTTACGAAGAGTACAGGACGAGTTTTGCTGATGTCACAGAAACCTACTGCCAAAAAGTCGACCAACGATGATCCCCGTTTTGTACAGGCTGTGCAGAACTACGAGGCCGGCCTGCGGGCCATGCAAGAGCATAAATTCGACAAGGCTAAGGCCTTCCTGCAAAAGGTAATTGCCGGACCGAGCAGAGAGTTGATCGACCGCGCCCGGGTGCACATGAACGCCTGCAATCAACAAGTGGAAAAGACCACCACCCAGTTCAAGACTCCGGAAGAGCATTACGACTATGCCGTCTCCCTCATCAACGTGGGCGACTATGTCGGGGCTCGCGAGCATCTGGAAAAGCTCCTCAAGCAGGTTCCTAAAGCCGACTATGTGGCGTATGGCTTGGCCGCTCTCGACTGTCTTACCGGGCACGTGGAAGATTCTCTCCGTCACCTCGATGAGGCGATTCGCCTGAATCCAGGCGTCAGGTTTCAGGCCCGCAACGACTCCGATTTCCAGAATCTGGCTGAAGATCCCCGCTTCACCGAACTCTTGTATCCCGATCCCGGCGCCGAACTCCTCGCCTCAGGGGAAGAGCGCTAGGCCGCTCTAATGAGCAGCGTACCGGACCGTCTCCCCGATTCGTCTCGTTCCAGGCCGCTTCGTCCAGCCCTGTCGGCCCAGGGGTTGCACGTAGTCGCGATCGGTGGAGGGACCGGCCTTTCTACCCTGCTGCGTGGCCTCCGCCGCTATGTGACTCCTTTGGCGCCAGGCGAGCAAGGCAGTTCCCCTGCAGACCTCGCACCGGCCACCATCAGCGAACTCTCCGCCGTAGTCACGGTCAGCGACGATGGCGGATCCAGCGGCAGATTGCGCAAAGAGTTCAACATGCTTCCCCCTGGCGATATCCGCAACTGCATTGTCGCCTTAACCGAAGACGAAGCTCTGCTCTCCCGGCTCTTTCAGCATCGCTTCGCTAAGGGTTCCGGGCTTGAAGGTCACAGCTTTGGAAATCTCTTTCTTGCCGCACTCACTTCCATTACCGGAGACTTCGGTGAAGCCGTACGCCTGTCTTCCGAAATTCTCCTCACTCGCGGCCACATCTATCCTGCGACTACGTCCGATGTGCAGTTAGAAGCTCTCATGGAAGATGGCAGCCGCGTCCGCGGCGAGACCAAAATTACTGCCAGCAAGGGCCGGATCAAAGAGTTATTTCTTATTCCTTCGGATGTAAAACCGCTGCCGCAGACCTTGGAGGCGATTGCCCGCGCCGACCTCATCACCATCGGACCTGGTTCCCTCTTCACCAGTTTGATCCCGAATCTGTTAGTTCACGGCATCGCTGAAGCCATCGCCAGATCTCCCGCTGCAAAGGTTTATGTCTGCAACTTGATGACCCAGGCGAACGAAAGCCTTGGGCGCACCGCTGCCGACCACATTCGCGCGCTCAACAGCCATGCCGGCAGCAAGATCTTTGATTACGCCCTGATCAACCGCGCGCCCATTTCAGCATCCCTAAAGGCCAGGTACGCGGCCGAGCAGGCAACCCCGGTCGCCGTTGATCTGGAGGCCATCGAAAGCCTCGGCGTCAAGCCAGTCCTCGGCGACTATCTCGACGAAGGGGAGGTAGCCCGCCATGCCACCGAGCAAGTCGCTAAAGACCTGCTGGGCCTGATACAAAGCAGAAAAAAAGCATGAGGGAATCACATCCCTGTGAGAGTGGCGTCCTGAGATTTTCTGAGCCGCCCATGGTTTTTGTGACAACCTGCCTCGTCTTCGTCCACAGCGCTCATCCCTGTATATTGATTCATAGTGCAAAGACCCAGAAGCCAACCTCGTTCTTCCCTGCATACCGCCATCGTCATTATGGCGGCGGGAAAAGGAACTCGGCTCAAGTCCAGGCATCCCAAGGTCCTCCACGAAGTCGGGGGGAAGCCCTTGCTCGCCCACGTGATCACCGCCGCCCGCAAGGTTGTCCCGGCTCACGACGTGTACGCCATCATCGGCCATGAAGCGGGGCGCGTGCGCGAAGCCGTCGCCGGCACTGGTATCAACTTCGTTTTGCAGCAGCCGCAGCGTGGAACTGGACATGCTCTTATGGTGGCGCGCGACGCCATCGCGCCTTACGATCAGGTGATCGTCCTTTCCGGTGACGCGCCTTTCATCACGCCCGAAACCATCGCCATGCTCCGCGACTTTCACCAGTCGCGGCATGCCGGGATGACCATCCTCACCGCCCGCCTCGAAAACCCCAGCGGCTATGGGCGGATCGTTCGCAAGGGCCGCGGCGGTGATGAAGTTCTCCGCATCGTGGAAGAAAAATCGGCGACCGCAACTCAGAAGAAAATTACAGAGATCAACTCCGGTTTCTATGTTTTCTCTACTCAACCGTTATTCGCTCACATTGACGAATTGAAAACTGACAATCCCCATGGCGAGTTTTACCTGACCGATATGGCCGGCATTCTGGGCCGCTCCAGGCAACGCGTCGTCGCCGTTCAAACCGGTAATCCAGCCACAATTCTCGGGGCCAATACCCGCGCCGAACTTGTGGACATTGACCGGCACATGCGCCAGGCCAAGTGCGCGCAATTGATGGCCGAGGGCGTCACCATTCTCTATCCTGACACCTGCGTGATAGATTCCGCCGTCGAAATTGGCGCGGACACTGTGGTAGAACCATTCGTCCAGGTTCTCGGCCATACCCGCATTGGCGCGGAGTGCCGTATTCGCTCCTATAGCGTCATTGCCAACTCAACCATCGGCGACAGTGTGCTGATTCGTCCCGGATGTGTGCTCGACGGGTCGGAAGTGAAGGCAGGCGCCATCCTCGGGCCTTATTCCCACCTTCGCCCGGGCAGTGAAATCGGCGAGGGAGCGCACGTGGGAAATTTTGTAGAGACCAAGAAAATACGCCTGGGTAAAGGCTCCAAGGCCAATCACCTCACTTATCTCGGGGATGCCGAAATCGGAGAAGGCGTCAACATCGGCGCGGGCACGATCACCTGCAATTACGATGGCGTCAATAAGCACAAAACCGTCATCGAAGATGGCGTTTTTGTCGGAAGCGACACCACCCTGGTGGCTCCTGTTTCCGTCGGCAAGGGCTCTTATGTTGCGGCCGCCTCCTGCATCACCGACGATGTGCCAGCCGATGCTTTGGCGGTGGCCCGTGCCCAGCAGATCCTCAAAGAAGGCTGGGCGCGCCAAAAACGAAAGAAGATTTCCACGCCGGACTGACTGGGGTTATCTCCTTCGCCGCCGCAATCTTACCTCAAAGCTGACCACACCGTTGTAATCACGGATGCCCAGGATCGAGAGATCGCGCGTGATGTTGTACTCGCCCTGAATGATCTGCTGCGAGGTCTGCGAGACGTTCGTGGTATATGTGAGCGTCAGGTTATCCCGCACCTGCTGTTCGATGGTGACCGCGGGTGTGGTCTGCGTCGGCGCGGTTTCCGTGTTTAATCCCTGCGGGTCAATCTTGATATGGCTGATCCCGAACAGCCGCTGCGAGCGGTTGCTTAACGCGGAATTCAGCGCTTCCGCAAGAACGGCGCTGGAAGCCTGTTGAGCCAATGGCGACTGTACCGACTGCAACTGCGCCGACTGCTGTTGCGTCTGGCCCAGCGCCAGCAGGTTGATAATGTCGGCGGTCGGAAGCGGCGGTTCGGAGTGATAACTCATATTGAGTTTGTCGAGTTCGCCGTTCAGGTTCACGCTGATGTCGTAGTCCCGTACCCGTGTGGTCGCTTGCAGATCGAGTACCGGAGTGGTCGTCACCGGATTCGTAAATGTGACCTCGCCCCGTTCCATGCGGTACTTCGCCCCGTTCACATACACCTGCCCTTCCAGAATATCGGCGCGTCCCAGCAACACCGGCTTCGCTGCCGTACCCCGCAAGCGCAGGTCGGCGTCCCCGGAAAATCGCACCACCGCCGTTTGCATCTGCAGCTCCGGCGTGGTCGTGAAGTGCACGTCCAGGCGAATCCGGCTCAGAACCGGGTCGGTTTGGGGCAACACCGAGGTTTGCGCGCTTCGCTGCAGATACGCGCCAAAGTCGAAACCCGGCGTGATCGCCAGCTTCGTGATCGTAATATCTCCTGACAGCGTCGAGGCTGCAGGCGTTCCCGCAAAGCGCAGCGCCGCATTCGTCATCGAACTTACCCCCGGCGGGTAGCGCAAACGCACGTCTTGGGTTTGCAGCGTAAGATCGAAATTAAGCTGCCGCTTGTATAAGGTGGCATACCCTCCAGCCGAGACTGTCCCTCCACCCACCCGCGCCGTTAGCGTTTCAATCTGCAGGCGGTCGCGGCGCAGGGCCAGCGAGCCGTTGATCTCGCTTAATGCATTGGGTAGGTCCTTATACGCAATCGCTCCGTTGCTGACCTGCAAGCGCCCCTGGAGCACCGGTTTCCTTGCCGGACCGGACGCGCTCATATCAATCTCCACGCCTCCCGACGTTCTGAAATCAGCGTCGAAGCTGTGAATCAGCGCCAGGTTCGCGTGTCCGTTCGCCCGTAGTTCGATCTGATGGTTGCCATTCAGTTGCAACCGTCCTTCCAGCGCCAGGTCCGTATTTTCCCCCACCAGGTGAGCCGGCTGGAGACTTAACCATTGCCCTGCGGCTGCGAAGCGAAGCGGCCCCGAGTTGCGCACTGCAATGCCTTCCACTTCCGTCGAAAGGCTGCTCAGGTCGCCGGTCAAAGCCAGTTCGCGCGGAGTGCGAATCGGCCCGCTGAGTTGCACGCCGCCCGTCGCCACGGAGGTTCCGATCAGCTTTCCTTTGACATATCCCTGAATCAGCGGGCTCACGTTCAGTTGCCGGAATGTCAGGTTGATTTTCCCCGGCCATTCTCCCCGCGTCTGAATCTCGCCGTTGACCTCCAGTTGCGAATCACGAAACTGGGAGTGTCCGGTGAGCCTCAATTCTGGACCCTGGGTGGTCGCGTCGAAGTCGAAACTGCCCAGCGGGTTCTGGTCCACCGCGAGTTCTCTAACCTGAATGTGCGTCTCGAACTGCGGAGCATCCAGCGTGCCGTGCCCTTGCGCGTTGAAGTCCACACGGCCACCCAGTTGCCAGTGCTTGTTCTGGAGTTGCGAAACCTGCGCCAGTTCAAAATTCGCTCCGTTGAAATTGAAGCGAAAGCTGCGTGCATCCCTGTCATAGGAAGCCGAGCCCAGAACCGTTGCCTCTCCTTGTGTGGCGCGGAAATCGGCCAGATCAATCCGCGGACCCGCGAGCGCGAGCTTGGCTTCGCATGTCTGCAGGGTCCTGCCGAAAATCACAGCGTGCGAAAGCTCTATCTCACCCTGCCCTTCCGGCAAAGACCTGGTTCCCGAAACCTGCAACCGCAGATTCATGAAACCCGTGATCGGATAGTCCCAACCGGCCAGAGCCTGGATCTTTTCGATCTCGGCGTCGTGCACTTCCATCCGTGCCTGGAACAAACTCGCATCGTTGAACCTTCTCTCCTGCAGTGCGCCGCTAAAGTCAAAAGTGATGCTGGCGCTGCCGGAATGAAGGGAGCCATTGTGGGCGGCGAAAATGTGGGGCGAGAGCTGAATGTCAGCAACCAGCGAGTCCCAGTGGCTTTCCTTCTCGCCTGCCAGCACTTCAAAGTCCCGTGACTGCATGCTGCCCGAAAACAGGACGTCGGTAATTCGTCCGCTTGCATTGCCGCGGAATGACGCGCCACCGCGTAGCCGGATTGGAATTGGTTCGTCATATCCAAGAGCCGAGAGAACCGGCTGCCACTCCTGAAGATCATTCGTGGTCACAGTCAGCTTCATGGCCGCGTGCCGGGACAAGGTCCCGGAAGCATGTAATTGCGTAGCCCGGGTAGAGGCCTCAAACTCCTCGACCTTCAATTCGTCTTGTGCCAGGTCATAGCTCCCGTGGCCGTGCGCGTTGACTGGCAACTGCCCCGCCTTGACTTGGCTCGGCGCTGCCACGTCGAAAGCGAACTCGGTCTGCGCGTTGCTCACCTTCCCGCGCCAACGGCTTTCCACCGTGCCGCCCACTGAACCAGCCAGCTTCGCCCTCTCAAACGGCCTGCCGGGAGAAGAGAGCGCTGCCGCAATCTCCTGAAGCGAAAGCTCCTTGCAGCTCAGTCGAACCACGCTTCTGGATTCGGCCGGCGTCTTCGACTTGGATCTTTGGACAGGAGTCGAGCCGGTCCAGTCGAAAATATCGGCGTCGCCGCCCACATTTCCCCCCAGTAACCTGGCTTCCAGATGCGTCAGCGTTAACTTTTGCCCGGTACCAGAGAAATCGCTCGAGCCACCGGCATTTTTCAGCTTGACCATCTGGTCGCGCCAGTCCAGATCTCGTACGTTCAGCTTGCCGGCCGCGGAAAAATCACTCCTGCCCCAGGTCCCGTTTCCATCCGCCTGCAAAACACCCCGTCGTACCTGCATGTTTCTCGCGATCGCCGCCGCTTCTCCCAGGTCAAGGCTGATTTTGTAGGTTCCTTGCGCCTTAGGTTCCCGGAAGTTTTCTAGGTGCCCGCTCGCCTCGAGCGTGGACCGCCCGGAGGTCGCCCGCAGCGACTTGACTGCAAGGCCGCCGTGGCCCAGCGCGAAGTGTCCCTCGAGCATCCAGGCGAACGGCCGGTACCCGTCGAAGGTTGTGTCGACTTTGCCGAGCAGAATATTGCCGTCGTAGCGGCGGTGCAGAAATGAGTAAGTCAGATCGGAGGCAACATCCCGGGCCACAAAATCCAGCGGGATCTTTTGATCCTTCCAGAGCAATTCGCCGTTGCGTACCGCCAGCGAGTCAACCGAAAGCGCGAACAGTTTCTCAGCCCCCGATGAGAGCTTTGCTTTTTTCGGCGACGGCTGGTTCGTGCTCCCATCCGCATACCAGGCAATGTGGACAACCGGTCGCTCGAACACCAGCGACCGGAAACCCATGACCACGCCAATCACAGAAATCACTTTGACTTGCGCTACTACGCTGTCAACCCTCACGTACGGCGCCTCGCCCGGCGCTTCCCGCCCGTGGATAATCAGGTCGCGCACCTCAACCTGAAAGCGAAATGGAATCGTATGGATTCCTCCGAGTTCGACTCGTCCGCCGGTGATGCGTTCCAGCTCCCCCACCATGCGGCGGCGCACCATGTCTTGGAATAAAGTGGTGGTCGTGTACCACACCGCGAGGCTGGTCAGAAGCATGAGAAATGCCGCCACGCCCAGCAGCCATCTCCACAGCCTGCGCCGGCGGGGAATGTCGCCGGTGCCGCTCATCGCATGGCGCCCGCGGAGCTGTCTTCAGTTCGGATTTCGCTGCCGGAGCGCAGGTTCTGCAACCACGCCGTCAGCAGTTCATTCACTTTTTGTTGGGTGAGTAATTCTTTGATTTTCGGACTCACGTCGGCAAGGGAAGGCTCTTTTGCGCCGCTCTCGCGGAGTGGCGGCAGCAGTTCCTGGTTGTAGTAACTTTCGATGCTCTTGGAATCTATGTCAACGTCCGGGCGCAGGCGTGAATCCACCAATCGGGCCAGGTCCAGGGTAGAAATCACGTCCTGCTTCACGCTGGCTTCGCTCAAACCGTAGCGGCCCAAAACCGCGTCCCAACCCTCCTGCGTCTCCGCCTCAGCATACTGCTTGCGAATTTCGAGCAATCGTCTCTGAACTGTCTCTTCTGGCACATGATGAAAATCCTCGGAGCGCATCTGCTCCCGCAACAACTCCTGGTCAATGAGTCGGTCTAAGGCTGCCTTGCGGTCCGCGGCAGTCGTCCCTTCCAGTGGGCGTCCATTGCTAAGTGCTTCATAGCGCAGCGCGTCTTCCCAGTCGCTCTGCAGGATGATGTGACCATTCACCGTGGCCACAATGCGGTCAATGACATCTCCAGCCCGCGCCGGCGCTGCAACCGCCGCCGCCAGAAGCGCCATCGCGGCAATGGCAGTTCCGGTAAAAATTCGCCTTTTCTTCATCAAAAACTCTGCCCGATACTAAAGTAAACGTTGAAATGCGGGGCGTGTTGCGGTACGAAAGTGGTCGTCTGCACGCCCGAGCTGTTAGTGACCGTTTGGGTACTGGGAAATGCTGGCGGATTTAAATTGTACCCGAAATCAAAGCGCACCGGCCCAATCGGGGTGCGATAGCGCACACCAATCCCCACGGCATGTGAAATATAGTTGTAATTACACTGCTCGGCGGTGCTGGCTTGCAGGCAAAGCTGGGGATCCTTCTGCCGCCAGCGCAGTAGATTGTCCAGCATATCCCGCCCATCAATGAACACATTGCCGGCATCCTCAAAAACGGCAAAACTCACGTTGTTCTGCACCCACGGCATTGTCGTCGGAGGAAAACGCAACTCGATGTTGTTCAGGAACAGTGCGCTGCCCCCCAGGGGAAATCCGGTCGTCGGGTCGCGCGGGCCCGCTTGATTCAGCCCGAATCCGCGATGCGAGTTTCCACCCCCCATAAAAAAACGCTCCGCCAGCGGAATGACTGCGGTGGGCGCGCACGTCGTTTGCAGCGGATTCGGGCAGGCCTGGCCGGGCTGCAGAATGTTGGTGTTGCCGAATGCGTTCTCCACTCCCACTCGCAAAGATCGCGCGAACACAAATTTCCTCTCCCGCGGGCGGTTTTTTCCAAACGCGTGATAAGTTGCGTTCTGCACGAGGATACGGCTGAAGTCCGCCTCCGAGCCGAAATAGCTTGAGGCCACTCCGGCATCCACCGTGTTGTAGCTGCCCCGCGTGCTTTCCAGATCGTTATCGCGTTTGTTCCGGATGTAGGTGAATCCCGGCTCGCCCACCCGTACCGGCAACGACAGCTGTGGAATTTCGTCGGAGCTGATCTCGATGTTACTCGCTTTCACCCGGCGATAGGTAAATCGGTAGTCAATCAGGCTCGTCTTGTTGATGATTTGCTCGGCCTGCACCGATCCCTCCAGCCGCTGCGACGTGAATGTGGTTACATCCACCGTGTTGTCATAGAATCCGGTGAATGACAACCGCCAGTTTGGCTTGTCGAACCAGCGGGGCGCGTTGTAGCTGATCAGGCCGCGTTGCTGTAGCTCGCCGACGTCGGCCTTGAACGAAATCGTGTGGTCGCGTCCGCGAAAATTCAGGCGCGTGACGTCCAGCGATACCCGTGGGCTTACCCCTGTGTGTCCCAGCGGCTGATTGGTGCCGATGGCCGGTTGCCCCGTCTGAAATTCAAACCCGAAACCATAATTGAAGGTATAACGCTTCGCTTCCTCCACGTGTACCAGGACCTTCTTGCTCGCCTCCGTCCCCTCTGGATTCTGCACTGCCGTGTCCACCAGGCTGAAAATCCCCAGGTCATATAACCGTTGTTGGGTTTTCAGCATGTCAATTTGGCTCAGGGGATCGCCGGCGCTCATCTGCAACTCGCGTTGTATGACTTTGGGACGCGTATAGTGCAATCCCGACAGCAGCACCCGGTCCACAAAGACTCTCTCGCCCTCATGCATGGTGAAGGTGACGTCCATCCGGTTGACCTCACCGGGAATCGCTTTCGCAGCCGCTTCGAATGTCGCCTCGGGGAAACCGTGGTTAAAGTAGTAATTCAGAATGTTGTCCCGGTCTTGGGCGATGTTGTATTCGGAGAACAACTGTCCCTCTTGCGTGTTCAGGTAAGGTTGCAGTTGGGCCTGCGAAAACGTGCTGTTCCCAACCAGGTGAAGCGCCCCCACCAGGGTCTGCGGGCCTTCCTCCACCTGGATTGCCACCGCCAGGTTGTTCTCCCGGCCCTTGTAGTTGTCAATGACCTTGCCTGTGACCTTTATCTGTGCAAAACCATTGGCGCGGTAAAGGTCTTCCAGCACCCGCACGTCGTCGTTCAGCATTGCCTGGTCGTAACGCCCGTGAGAGAATAAGCGCCCCGCCTGCTGCACCTGCATGCGGGAACGGAGCAGTTCGTCGCGGAAGTATTTGTTGCCGGAGATCTCTACCTTCACCAGCTTGTGCATCGTCCCGGGAACAATGAGATAGGTGACGCGCATCCGTTTGCCGTCCGGACTCGAGTTTTTTTTCATCCCCACCTTCGCGTCAAAATATCCCCGGGTCTGCATGTAGTTCAGCAGATTGCGGCGGCCCTCGTTGAGCAGGTCTTCATCCAGCGCGTTCTCTTCATAAACCGGGACATTGCGCTCAATGACGCTGCGCTTGATCTTGAAGCCTTCGGCCACGATTTCAACCACCGGGCCGGGAGAAATCTCAAACGTAAAATCTACAGCGTTGGTGGCCGCCCGGTACTCTTGCGAAACCTGCACCTGCGCCAGCAGTCGGTTTTGTTTCTGAAATTTCTTGCGTAGCCGCTCGAGCCCTTCTGCCGTTCCCTGTGTCGAAACTGGATCGCCGGAGTGCATTTTGGCAATGTCCTGCACTTGCTTTGGAGAATAACGGGACGTACCCGTGACGCTGATTTCTCCCACATGGGCGCGGGTGCCCGCGTTAATGTGGAACGTCAAATCCGCCTGTTGCGTGGCTGGATATTGCTGCTCCTCCGCGGTTGCCGTGGAACAGTAATAACCGTTGCTCTCCATGAACTGCTGAATGTTCATCACCGCCCGGTTCAGCCTCTCTTTTGTCAGCAACTCCCCCAACTGCAGCTTGCATGCATTTGCAATCTGCGCGGCGGTGGGGTGGCTGGGCGCGCCTTCAATGCTGATGTCACCGGCGAAGTAGTTCAGCATAGTGACCAGGCTGAGCCTGACTTTTCCTTCTCCCGTACGCTCCGCTTCGACGCGAATGTCGGCAAATCTCCCGGTGGCATAGAGCTTCTGGATGCTCGACCGGACAAGCTCGCGCCGCAAGCTGGTCCCGGTTTTTTGTGGCAGCAGGAGAAGGAGTCGTCCCCGGTCCGGTTCTCCTAACCCAGGCAGATCAATGGCTTCTACGGTAAGGCCTTCATATTCTGAAATCGCTCCCGGCACAACCACTCCCTGTGACGCCCCGGCTCTCTGCGCCGCCTTCGTATTGCTCGGAAACGCAGCCGGCACGGCCACGACCGCGAATGACAGCGCCATCAGGGTCGAAACCAACGCCTGCTTAATTTGCAAACCTGCTCCCCAACGTGTCGCCGGATACTTTACCTGGTTCGATGACCTGGCAAATGGCTAGGTTGTGTTTCGGCATCCCTTCCCGATTCCGCTCTTGTGCCTCTAACGCTTCTCAAAGTATCTCCCAATCTCTCGCCACTTATAATAATGGTTGATATTCACGGGAAAATGTTCCATTGAAACCGGATGACCGCTACTCCCGGCAGGTGCTCTTCCGCGGAATCGCGGAGGAGGGTCAGCGCAAGCTGCGCGCCGCTCGCATCGCGCTTGTTGGCTGCGGCGCGACCGGCTCCGCCCTGGCGTCGTTGCTGGCCCGGGCCGGCCTCGGCGTCCTGCGCATCATTGATCGCGACTACGTTGAATTCAGCAACCTGCAACGCCAGGTGCTGTTTGACGAATCCGATGCCGCCGAATCCCTCCCCAAGGCGGTTGCCGCAGCCCGCAAGATCGCGGCCTTGAACTCTGATGTGGCCGTCGAGCCCCACGTCGCCGACCTGACTCCCGAGAACATCGGCTGCTTACTCGCCGATTCACACCTCATTCTCGATGGCACCGATAACTTCGAGACCCGCTATCTCATCAACGATTTCGCCGTGATGCATGGTTTGCCCTGGATCTATACCGCGGCGGTCGGCAGTTACGGTGTCACGCTCAATATTCTTCCCGGAAAAACTGCTTGTCTCGCCTGTATTTTTCCCGAGCCCCCAACCGGTGCCGTCGAGACCTGCGACACTGCAGGCATTCTCAATTCCGCAGTTAACTTGGCCGCCTCGCTGGCCGCGACCGAGGCAGTCAAGCTCTTGGTCGGGGCAGATGTCTCCCTTCGTCGTAGCATGTTCTCGTACGATGTTTGGAGTAACCGGCGGTCAGAAATTCGGGCCGATAAACCGCGCCCGAACTGCCGCGCCTGCGGCCAGCGCGATTTCACTTATCTCGCAGGAAAAGGCCGGCCTCACATCACGATGTGTGGCCGTAACTCGGTTCAGATTCACGAAAGCCATCGCCCCGTGGATCTCGAAGAGATGAGCCGCCGTCTGGCATCGCTCGGCCCTGTTCGTCACACTGAGTTCGTCCTCAAGTTCTGGCATGAACCTTACGAGATGACTCTGTTCCCCGACGGCCGCGCCATCATCAAAGGCACCACCGACACCGCCGTCGCGCGTAGTCTCTATGCAAGGTACGTGGGAAGTTAACCGTTCGCCACCCGCGGTACAGGCGCACCCTTCCCGGTTACATCTCACCGTTCCGGCTCACCATCTGATACTTGTTCAGCACTGCATCGCTCGAAATCACGCCTTCCAGCCGGCGGAAATCCGCCCGGCTCACGACAGGAACCAGCGGCGTCTGGTACACGTAGCGCAGCGCCATCTCTAGCGGATAATCCGGATGCAGATACGGCAGCCGGCTCGCCGAAAGCGTGGATCCGATCGTCAGCTCGCCTTTTCCTTCTCCGGCAAGCCGTTTCAGGTAATCACCGGTGACGGTTGCCCATCCGGTCGGTGAGCAGCGCACCAGAAAGGTTTTGACCGGGGATTGCTGAATCCTCTTGATCGCATCCCCAATGGACTCATCCGACTCCAACAACGGCAGCGGCGGCGGCTGCATGGCATCCTCGACCCGAAGAATGCTCTCTTCCCTCTGTTCTTCCATGGAAGGAAGGTCCAAACCATCCTGTCGCGTGAGCACATCGAAAATCGGCATCCGTTGCAGGCTGCGTGAGATCACATAGGCGATCGTGTTCGCGACGATCACCGGAACAATGATCGAATAATTCCCGCTGACCTCGAGCACCATGAAAACCGAGGTCATGGGCGCTCGCAGGAATCCCGCAAAAAGCACCCCCATTCCAACCAGAGCATACGTCGCGGTGGTTCCCGTGAGATGCGGATAAAACAGTCGTTCCACCCCTCCCACCGCCCCGCCCAGCATGGCTCCGATAAACAGTGTCGGAGCAAACATCCCGCCCGGGGTTCCGCTGACAAAGGAAAGCGTCGTGGCCAGGATTTTCAGCAGCGCAAACATCGCCAGCAACTTCCAGGTGAATTGGTCGTGCATGGCCTGGTCCATGTACTGGTACCCTGCCCCCATCACCTGCGGCGCGCCGAGATAGCCGATCAACCCGACTACCAGTCCGGCGAACGATGGCAGCAAATACTGGCTCCATCGCGGCAGCGCCCGGAAACGCGGCCGCAGCGAGCCAATCCCTTTGGCGAAAATGACCGCTGCCACGCCTCCTGCAATCCCCAGCACTGCATACGCAATCAACTCCGTCGGCCCCAGAAATGTGACCGCCGGAATGCGAAACAGCGGCTGCGCCCCCAGGAACCAGCGGACCACTACCACGCTCGAAATCGCAGACAGCACCACCGAACCGAGAATGCCTGCGCTCCATCGTCCAATCACTTCTTCAATGACGAACAGCACCGCCGAAATTGGCGCATTAAAGGCCGCGGCCAGCCCTGCGGCGGCTCCAATCGGAGCCAGCAGGCGCAGTTTTTCCCGCGAGAAATCCATGCGCCGCCCCAGCGCCGATGCCAGGCTGGCGCCAATTTGCAGCGAAGGATCTTCCGGCCCCAGCGAATGGCCCGCCCCAATCGCCAGCGCAGCCGTGATGAACTTGCCGATTGCGGTGCGAAACGGAATGTAGCCGTTAAAAATGTAGAGCGCGGCTTTGGTTTGGTTGACCCCGCTGCCGCGAACCTGGGGAAAAACATGAATCACCAGTACCGCCAGCAGCAGGCTCACCACCGTGGGAACTGCCAGCAGTCGCCAATCGTGCGCCCGGGGAGCGGGGCCCAAAAGGCCGATGCGCGTCCAGTCAATGGCCAGGCGGAAGCAGACCACCGCCAGTCCGGAGAAAATCCCAATAAAAACCGAAAGAACCAGAAAAAACCGCTCTTCGCGAAATGCCGGATTCAGCGTGTACCACCGCTTTTTTCGTGTCTGGTCGGCCGCAGCGGCTTCGCCGTTTGACGCTCGCTGGGGCGGCGAAACGGTACCCGTACCGCTGTAAGCGGTTCCGCTCACCGTTCCACTCCGTTCGGGTTCTGTGCCAGAATCAGCAGCGCCTGGTCCATACCGGCCGGGGTTCCGCATCCCTGTGCGGTCGCCAGTTCGATGTCGAATACCAGCCTCATCACCTCATCCTGCTCCTCATCGGAACTCGCCGCGCCCAACCGTTCCACTCTATGCTTGATTCCGTCCCAGCGTGCTTTGAGAGGCTGAAGATCATTGGACTCAGTCTCTGCACCTCCCGCTTTGTCCTCGTCCTCTTCGCAGGTCTCAAGCCGTTTCCCTGCGGTTTCGAACGCCGAGCGCAGCCTGCGATTGCGTTCAGTTCCGTAAACTCGCGGCGCGAATGGGTCCGCTTTCAGCACCAGATCGCTGGTTCTTAGCAGCGAGGCCGCTTCCTGGTCTCGCGGGTTGGCTTTGGCCGCGCTTTGCAGATAGCGCTCCGCAGTCCGGTAACGTCCCAGCGAGACTGCGGCATTCCCCGCTCCGGTCAGAGCGGCCACATTCCCCTTTTCCACTTGCAGCGTGCGCTCATACCACATCAGAGCGTGTTCGTGATCCTGCGCCTGCTCGAACAGATCCGCTACTTGCAGTTCCAGTTCCGGCCGTCTCGGCATCTCGGCGCTGAGCGCGATCAGCTCGGCCTGTGCCTGCGGGCTCGCGGAATGCTGCAACAGAAATTCAATGAGCTCCAGCCACGCCTTCAGCCGGTTAGCATCAGCGTCCGAAGCCCATACTCCGTAAATCGCGTTGTGATAGTACTGCAATGTCTTCTCGATCTGACCTTCCCGCGCCGCCAGCCGGCCCAGCGCTAGGTTGACGGCGCCATCCTGCGGCGACTGCTCCCACAGGTTGAGCAGGTAGGTCTCTGACTCCTCCGTGTGTCCGGTATCGCGCAGGGCGCGCGCCAGGCTCAACTGATAGGCGTACTGGTCGTCGTAGGTGATCGCAGCGCGGAAATCCTCAATGGCCTGGTCCGGCCGCCCCGCCCTCAACTCCGCCAGTCCTTGTTGGTACATGTGCCGTCCAAGAGCAACTTCCTCCTGCCGAAACCGCGACGCCAGCCGGCTGACCGACAAAAAACCCAGCACAGCCAGTATCGTCAGGCCCACGATTACTACAGGGGGTTTGCTTGCAATTGGTTTGAGCGTAATGCCAGTGGCCATTCGCAATATTGATGCTAAATCATGACAGCACGGGTTGGGGACAAACCCACCTATGCTCTGATTCCTGATCGGGCCGGTTTGTTCGCGGGCCTCAAAAGCGAGTCCGTAGAAATTCTACGAGAGCGTACCCAATTGCCGCCGCCACGGCGGCAATTTCAAGATTGGACACGGTGAAGATGTCGGTCAGCGCCCAAAACAGGCCCTTCTTCTGCCCCATGCCCGAGCGTTCGAATTCTCCCATCAGCAGGTTTGTGTAGAACAGGAAGATGATGAAGCCAGTCTCCAGCAGCATCCTCCAGCGCTTCTTTTTCATGGCTCGCTGATTATATCGCTATGAAAAATCAGGCTCGCGCTATAATGGTAGTCATACGTCAATGACCTCTGGCCGCACCGGATGTGAACTGACCCTGTTGGCGGTTCTCAGCGTCCTCGTTGTTTTTCTGTTCCCCGGCGTGCAAGGTCCTTACTCGGTTGTTCATGGGCCCGCAACCGCGCTTCAAGCCGTGCGCTCGGCCTACCGCCTTCGCATCGCAATCCTGCGCCCTGCATTGAACGCCGCAAACAATCTCTCTCTCCCTTCGAAGGCTTTCCCGGCTCAGCTCCCGTTCTTCGGCAACGGCCCGCAGTTGTCCGATCTTTCCGCGAACACCGCAGTCTTGCGCTGCTGATCTCCTCTGTCTCTCACTCTCAGAATCTCAAATCGTGAATAAAGCAAGGAGCTCATGGTTCGCCCAGCTTCTTTCTCACGATGTTCCAAAATCCTTTTGGCCGAACACACCCGCAGATTTTCAAAATGAGGAGAACTGTATGACAAATTTAAGATCGAAAGAAATAGCTCTTACCGCAGTGCTCGCAGCAGGGATATTGTTGTCAACCGCATGCAGCAAGAAGGTTGCGAGAGTGACGCCGCCGTCGCCGCCTCCACCGCCCGCTGCGCCTACCGCAACCCTTGCCGCCAGCCCCAATGTCGTCCAACGGGGCCAGACAACGGTTCTGTCGTGGCAAACCACAAACGCCACGGAAATCTCGATTCCCGGCTTGGGAGTTGTCCCTGCCTCCGGATCTCGCTCCATTACGCCGGAAATCTCAACTACGTACACTCTCACCGCAAAAGGGCCGGGCGGCACGCGGGATGCTTCCACCCGTGTCACCGTGAAAATGCAAGCCGCCGCTACAGCTCCGTCGCCGTCGGATGAAGACCTGTTTAGCAAGAACGTCAGAGACGTCTTCTTCGACTACGACAAGTCCGACATCCGGACCGACGAAGCGCCTGTAGCTCAGAATGACGCATCCTTCCTGGTTCAGCATCCAAATATTAAAGTGCTGCTTGAAGGGCATTGTGACGATCGCGGATCGGAAGAGTACAACCTGGCCTTGGGAACCAGCCGCGCTGAATCCCTCAAGCAATCTCTTTTGCAGCAGGGCATCTCCCCGGCTCGCATTCGCACCATCAGCTATGGCAAGGAAAAACCCTTCTGCTCTCAGAACAACGAACAATGCTGGCAGCGGAACCGCGTTGACCACATCGCCTACGACCGGTAACTTTTCGCGGGCGGCTCTGCGAAAGGGCCGCCTGCTCTCCCCCCATCCTGTGCAGAATCGCCCCGAGTTCAGGTAAGATATTTCGCGCCGTCTGTTCTGCCCAATGAACCGCGAATACGTTAAGAATTACAGCCAGGAACTGAACCGCGACATGGAGGCTTTGATCTTCGGCCACGCCGGCGATCCAGTCATCGTCTTTCCCAGCTCCATGGGCCGCTTTTTCGAGTACGAAGATGCCGGCATGGTTGCCGGCCTGGCTCCCAGGCTCGAATCCGGCCAATTGCAGCTTTTCTGCCCTGACTCGGTGGATTCCGAGAGCTGGTATAACCGGCAAATTCATCCTCATCATCGCGTAATACGGCATCTGCAATATGAGCGCTACATATTGCACGAACTCATCCCTTTTATCCGCTGGAAGAATCAGTCGCCGCACTTGGCAGTTACGGGTTGCAGCTTTGGCGGCTACCACGCGGTGAATTTTGCGCTTAAGCATCCCGACGTGGTGACTCATTGCGTCAGCATGAGCGGGGCGTACGACATCCATCAGCAACTCGATGGCTATTACGACGATGATTGCTATTTCAACTGCCCGCAGGATTACTTGCCCAACATGCACGACGACTGGTACCTGAGCCGCTACCGCCGGATGAAGATCGTGCTCGGCACCTCGAACTGGGACATGTGCATGGACCAGAACGTCAAGCTTTCCGCAAAATTGAACGACAAAGCCGTGCCCCACTGGCTGGACGTATGGAATGACAATTCCAAGCATGACTGGCCGCTGTGGAAACGGATGGCGGCAAAATACTTTTGAAGTCTGCCGAATTACCCCTTTAGAATTGTCATCCTGAGCGAAGACTGCTCATCTGCTGGCGGATGAGCAGTCGGGTCGAAGGATCTCTGCAATTTTTGTGTGGAAAGTGCTGGATCCAGGGAATCGCGGCAGCTAATTACTAGCGTGAGCAGTCCAAGGAGTCTTTATGAAAAAAATCGGCGTACTCTTCGGCATGGAAAATACTTTTCCGCCCGCTGTCGTGGACAAGGTCAACTCCATGAAGGTTGACGGCGTGACCGCCGAATTTGTGAAGCTCGGCGGCGTCAAGATGGCCGATCCCAGCGAGTACCGGGTCATCATTGACCGCATCTCGCAGGACATTCCTTTTTATCGCGCTTATTTGAAGAATGCCGCGCTCACCGGGACCATCGTTGTCAACAATCCTTTCTGGTGGACGGCCGATGACAAGTTCTTTAACTACGCACTGGCCACCAAACTCGGCGTCGCGATCCCGCCGACAGTGATCCTCCCGCACAACAAGCATCCTGAAGGCACTACCGATCGCTCCATGCGCAACCTGATTTACCCGTTAAATTGGGACGAGATTTTCCATTACGTCGGCTTTCCCGCCTTCCTCAAGCCTTACTCCGGCGGGGGATGGAAGCACGTTTACAAAGTCCATTCACCCGAGGAATTCTTCCATTACTACAATCAGACCGGCGACCTCTGCATGACGCTTCAACATGGCGTGGAGTTCAAGGAGTACTTCAGGTGTTACGTTGTCGGCCAGGACAACGTGCATATTATGCACTACGATCCCAAAGCCCCATTTCACGAGCGGTATGTCCGCAATCCGCCTCCGACCGACAAAAAATTGTTGGATCGCGTCGAAAAAGACGCTCAAACTCTCTGCCGCGCCCTCGGCTACGATCTCAACACAGTCGAGTTCGCGGTGGAAGACGGCATTCCCTATGCGATTGACTTCATGAACCCGGCCCCCGATGCCGACGTCAACTCCGTGGGTCAGGCGAACTTCGACTGGATCGTCAATGCCGTCGCTGAAATGTCTGTAAAAAAAGCGCTTAGCGATGAGAACCCGGCCCGTGAGCTGCGCTGGGCATCGTTCCTCGCAGGCGACAAAGTAACAGAAATGCCAGCCCCCAAGCCGCCGTCGAAAAAGAAGGCAAAAGCCTAGAAATACCGCGATATACTTGATGCCTTGGCTCCCCGGTCGTCAAGTGTGTCCGGTGGCCGTTAGCTAGCATGCAACCAACTTTCACCATCGGGATCGAAGAAGAGTATCAGACGGTAGATCCCGTCACTCGCGACCTGCGCTCGCATATCCACGCTGAAATCCTGGAAAAAGGCAAGATAATCCTCCAGGAAAAAGTGAAGGCGGAGCTGCATCAGTCGGTGGTTGAGGTAGGCACTTCTGTCTGCAGGAACATCAAAACCGCCAAGGATGAACTCTCCAAACTCCGCCGTGACATGATCCGGCTCTCGCGGGAAAATGGCCTGCGTCTTGCATCCGCCGCGACCCATCCTTTCGCCGACTGGCGCGTGCAGGAAATCACTCCCGACGACCGTTACAAGAACATTGTCGAAGACATGCAGTTGGTCGCCCGCGCCAACCTGATTTTCGGACTGCACGTTCACATCGGAGTGGAAGACCGCGAAACCGCCATCCACCTGATGAACCATGCCCGTTATTTCGTACCTCACATTCTCGCGCTTTCGACGAATTCGCCGTTTTGGCTCGGCCTCAACACCGGATTGAAATCTTACCGCTGCAAAGTTTTCGACAAGTTCCCGCGCACCAACATTCCCGACTATTTCCCCAGCTGGGGCGAATACGAAAACTTCATCAAGCTGCTGGTCAAGACCAATTGCATTGATAACGCCAAAAAAATCTGGTGGGACATTCGCCCCCACCCGTTCTTCAACACTCTCGAGTTCCGCGTCTGCGATATTCCCATGCGGCTGGATGAAACCATCGCCTTAGCGGCGCTCATTCAGGCCACCGTCGCCAAGCTCTACAAGCTCTACGCTGCCAATCAGGGCTTCCGGCTTTATCGCCGTGCCCTGATCATGGAAAACAAGTGGCGCGCCGCGCGCTACGGACTCGAAGGCAAGCTCATTGATTTCGGCAAACAAAAGGAAGTCTCGGCCCGCGACCTGGTTCTGGAGTATCTTGAGTTTGTTGACGATGTAGTGGATGAACTCGATTCTCGCGAAGAGCTCGAATATATCCACGAGATTCTCGAGATGGGTACCGGCGCAGACCGTCAATTACGAATCTTCGCCAAAACCGGCGATTTGAAGAATGTTGTGGACTACATAATCGGAGAGACGGAGGCGGGACTGGCAGAAACGGAAGCCTCGGTCTCCGCCAGGAAAGTTGGGTAATGACAGATTCCGCAGGGTGCTTCAACCGCCAATTAAACTCCCTCCCCTTCGATCCTGAACTTTCACCCGGCGCCCGCAACGCCGTAAACGTATGCCTTCGCGTGCAGCCCGGCGAGAAGGTGATCGTCATCACTGACCAAGCGACGAAAGAGATCGCGGCCAGCATCGTTCACGAAATCGAAAAAGTCGGCGCACCCTACCGCGCCTGGGTGCTGGAAGAGTTGACTACGCGGCCAATTTCGAGCCTGCCGCTGCCCATTCTCGACGACCTCGAGACCAGCCAGGTCAGCATCTTTGCCGTGCAGGCGCAGACCAACGAGTTGCAATCCCGCATGCAGATGACCGACGTGGTCAACCGCCGCAAGATTCGCCACGCCCACATGGTCAACATCAACCGCCAAATCATGCTGGAAGGCATGCGGGCTGATTTTCTGAAAGTGGACCGCATCAGCGTAAAGGTGGTCGAGAAGCTGCGCCAGGCAAAGCAAGTACGCGCGCGCACCGAAGCTGGAACTGATCTGGTCGCTGATCTGAACCCGCATTACCGCTGGCTCAAAACCAGCGGCATCATCAGCCCGGAAAAGTGGGGCAATCTGCCGGGCGGAGAAGTTTTCACCACCCCAGGCGAAGTCAACGGCACCTTCGTCATTGACGGGGTGGTCGGCGACTGGCTCTGCGCCAAGTTCGGAGACCTGAAGAAAACTCCCCTAACCATACGCGTCAAGGCCAACCGTGTAACCGAAGCGCATTCCGAGAATCACGATCTGGAAGAGGATTTCTGGCGCTACACCCACACTGACGAAAACAGCGACCGCGTCGGGGAATTCGCCATCGGTACCAACATCGAATTAAAAGATGTGATCGGGCAGATTTTGCAGGATGAAAAATATCCCGGCGTGCACATCGCCTTCGGCAATCCTTATGGCGCGCACACGGGCGCGGAGTGGTACTCATCCACGCACATTGACGTAGTGGGGCGCCGTTTCGACATCTGGGTGGACGACGAGCAGATCATGGAAAAAGGCCAGTTCCTGCTCGAAGCGTAGTGTCTGTTAGCCCTGACATTCCTGTCCGCGTAGATCCTGTTAACTCGGGTTAGGCGCGGAGATCCCCAGGCAGCTTGAATCATCCCAAACAACTTGTCATCCTGAGCGAGGTTGCTCACCCGCTAGCGGATGGGCGCCGCCGTCGAAAGGACCTGGCGCAAACAGCTGCCTGACTAAGCCACGGCCTGTCTGCTAACGTCGCCGCCGAAAGAACTGAGCGCGCTGGCCTCATCTTCGTGAATATCAAAAACTGTCGCCAACCGCGTCATCTGGAGCAAATCGTAGACCCGCTTGTTCAGGCTCGCGAGCTTCAGTTCGCCGCCCTTGTTCCGGATGGTGGTGTGAGTCTTCACCAACTCCCCAACGCCTGAGCTGTCCACGTAATCAACCTCGCTCAAGTTCAAAACGATTCTCTTGTTCCCTTTGTCCGCCAGATCGCGGACGATCTCGCGGAGCATTACGTTCCCTTCGCCAAGCGTGATCCTCCCGCTGACATTAAGGACGACAACATCGCCGACTTCCCTGGTGCTCGTTCCCATCTTGGCCGGCGCCCTGCCTTCTATACCTAAACCCAGCCGGTCGAGTATGGTGCAAGCCGTCGCGGCAATTTCACGCGACTCGGCACGAACCACAATCAGCGAGCGGCCCTCCTTCAGAACTTCCCGGAAAAAGGCGGCATCTTCGGAAGCCTTTTCATCCGGCGTCGGCTGCGGCGCGTTGGGGTCGTTTAGAACGGCTGATCCGACGGCGGAACCAGCACCGGCCCCCGCGAGCCCCAGCAATGCGGCCGCGCCAAAACCCAGAGCAAACACCGGGCCAATTCCAGGAAGCAACAGCGTGGCAGCTACTACGCCGGCTGACATGCCGGCAGCGCCGCCAGCAAAGCCTCCGACATATGCGCCAAAGTCCTTGGCAATGGTCTTGGCCTCGCTTTCCGAGCGAGTCAGATAGACGATGGACTGCTCCGGCACACCTTGCTGCCGCAACTCCTTTACCGCTTCTTCCGCCCGATCACGTGAGGAAAAAACTCCGATTGCGGTATCCATCTTTGTCCTCCTTGGCGAGTTAGTTGGCTGCTCCGCTGATTAGGCCGCCCGCGAAAAGTGCTGCGCTTGCCGCGGTACTCACGCCTTCTGGCGGAAGAGTTTGGACCTGAGGCTGACATTTGTCAAGCGAAAAGCAGGGTTTACGCGCCCGTTTGCTCGCGTCGAACACCTGCGCTTGTCTCTTATGTGGCACGGTACTCATTTAGCTTACAACTACTTAGCCCACAAATTCTCAAACTCCCTCCCTTATGAGAACATACCCTCACCCATGATCCCCGCCCTCCGTCATCACTTCAATTCAGCTTACACGCCCGAGAAACACTACAAATTCCTCCGCTTGCTCGACGACCGCTGCGGCACTCCAGTCAACTTTCGCGTCTGCGAAACCCCATGCTTTTTCCCAAGAACACTGCTCGACCAGATGTCGCAGTTCGGCAAAGAGCTGATTCACCAGCTCGAGACAACTGCTTATCGCCAGGCTTCAGCACAAGCAATCCCGCCCGCATTCAACGTCCCCAATGAAGCGGCTCATCCTACGTTCATCCAGGTGGATTTCGGCCTCATCCGCGACGCCTCGGGCAAGCTTCAGCCTCGCCTCGTCGAGCTCCAGGGATTTCCTTCTCTCTATGCCTATCAGGCCGCGCTGGCTCAGACCTATCTCGATGCCTTTGAACTCGATTCCAATCTGAAGTACCTGCTAAGCGGACTGACGAAGGAGACTTACAAGAAGCTACTGCAAAAAGCCATCCTCGCCGGACACAACCCTGAAAACGTGATTCTGATGGAAATTGACCCGTGGCATCAAAAAACACTGCCGGATTTTACCCTCACCGAAAGACTTCTCGGCATCCCAATCGTTGACATCACCCACATAAAAAAAGAGGGCAGCCGCCTCTTCTACGAAAACTCAGGCAAGCGCGTTCCCATTCGCCGCATCTACAACCGCGCCATCGTGGACGAACTTGTCCGCAGGAACCTCAACCTCGCTTTTCGCTTTACCGATGATCTCGATGTGGAATGGGCCGGCCATCCCAACTGGTATTTCCGCATGAGCAAGTTTTCGCTGCCTTACCTGCATCATGAGTCTGTCCCAAAGACTTACTTCCTCGACCGGCTCGACAGCGTCCCGCACGATCTGAATCAATACGTCCTCAAACCGCTCTTCTCCTTCGCCGGACTCGGCGTCATCATGACTCCTTCCGCCGCCGATCTCGCCGCCATTCCCGCCGGTCAGCGCTCGCAATACATCCTGCAACAGAAAATGAATTTCGAGCCGGTCATCGAAACCCCTTTCGGAGGCACCAAGGCCGAAGTCCGCATCATGTACATCTGGCTCGACGAATTGCTGCCCGTGATGACCATCATCCGCATGGGCCGCGGCCAGATGATGGGCGTAGACCACAACAAAAACATGGAGTGGGTAGGCTCCTCCGCCGCCTTCTGGACCGACTCGTCAATATAAGCCGGTTGTGTATGATGTGGCAGGCATGCACGCTGCGAAATTGCTGATCCTCGCTTTCGTCTTCTTCGTGACCAGCATCGTCAGCGTCGTTACCGGCAGCACGTCGCTGATCACAGTCCCGGTAATGATTCAATGCGCCATCGAGCCGCATGTAGCCGTCGCTACCAACATGTTCGCCCTGATTTTCCTGAGCCTAGGGGGATTGGCCCCGCTTTGGAAAAGCGCAGGGCTCCCGCGTCAGCGGCTGCGCGCTGCCACCGTACTGACAATTACGGGTTCTGTCATCGGCGCGCTGCTTCTCAACCGCGTGTCGGTCCGCTCCCTGCAGCTGATCATCGGCATCGCTATGCTTGCCGTGGCTCCGTTCACTCTCATCAAGCGGGGCTTGGGCCCCTCAAAACCCGAATACGCTCCCTCCCGCGCTCACGTCACCTTCGGCTACATCTTCACCTTCGCTCTTGCTGTGTACGGAGGATTTTTCAGCGGCGGCTACGTCACATTACTGACCTCTATCTTCACCGTCTTTTTTCATATGACTCTTGTTGAGTCCATCGCGGCCACCAAGCTGATGAACATTTGTTCCTCGGTCGTGGCAACAGCAATCTTCGCCGGGCGAGGCATTGTGGACTTCAGGCTGGGCTTGTTGCTCGGTGTGGCGGCCTTCGCGGGAGGTCTGCTGGGCGGAACCATCGCTCTCAAATTGAGCCCGGTCTGGCTACGCCGCGTGTTCCTCGCAGCCGTTCTGGCTCTGGCGCTGCGTATGCTTGTTCCGTTCTTCTAGCGTGGTCGGTTTGCGGCGGGCTCGAGACTGTCGCCGGTCTGGTGCTCCGTGATTTGAAAACGCAGGAAGTCGTGGATGGCCGCAACCGCGACCGCTTCGCTCGACTGAATTCGCACTCTCCCGCCCGACGGCATGTCCTCATAGGAATAATGGATCGCGGACTTCATCAGCTTCATCGTAGTCACACCCGGAGGCACGCGGCCATGGATGAACGTTGACACGGAAAAGTCGCCCTCCCCAAACATGGCCGAGATATGCCCGAGGTTCGCGCGGATTGCGGATACGTTCTCCTTGTCATTGGGATCATTCACCGTCACTTCAATCGTTCCCCCATCCGGCGTCATCCGGAAATGATGGGTTGTCTTATCGTGAGGAAAACCCATAGCCTGATCGCCGCGGCTCTTCACTACTGCATCGTGGGACCACGCCATGTCTTCCTTGTGCATCGGGCAATTCTTCATCTCGTCATCGTTTTTCGCGTCTTGGCCGATGGCAGGCATCGCAATCAACAAAAGGAACACTGCTGCAAGTTTGCTCATGGTTGTAGTCTTCCCCTTGAACCTGCGCCGAATTTTTCCCTGTGCTTATCCGCGAGCGACTGAAGCAGTAACCCTTTACTCCCGGGACGAATGTTCTCCAGCTTCTTTCGCCACTCTTTAACCAGCTTGCGCATATAGGTCTGGGTCTGCCTTAGCTTCCGGATTTGCCGCCCGAGTGAATACAGCTTTGCTTCGGTCCGACTGAGCACGCGATGGCATGGGGCGCCGCCATTATCGCGGACTCGCAGAATCTCCGAGAGTTCCGCCAGCGAGAAGCCCAACTGAAGCGCACTCTGCACAAGCTCAACCCGCCCTACCGCAGACTGGCTGTAGATACGGTAGTTACCCTCTGTGCGCGCCGCCTTCGGCAGAATCCCCAGCCGCTCATAGTGGCGTAGCGTATCCGCACTAACCCCCGTCAGGCGCGCAATCTCTCCCGAGCGCAGCGGTCTCATCCCCACGGTTCAGTATCAACCTTCGAACCTGTTCCAGAGTCAAGCGCTTTTTTTTGTAACCACGCGTTCTTTCACCGCCAATCTTCCTCATGGAGAGGTCCGAATGCCCGATCCTTTCTCCTACCATTAGTAACCTTTACGCCGCGCAAAGCGTGAGCTATGGTGCGTGAGAGACACCCGTCCCAGTGGCAGCGGCAAACATCCGTCATGGCCGCGCGCACCCACAATTGGAAAGGATGTAATGAAAGTCGCAATACGAACCATAGCGAGAGTCTGTTGTTGCGTGTGTGTCCTGCTCGTCTCTGCCTTGGCGCAAAGCTGGCGGGCAACCGAGCCGCCGCCTGCCGCCACCGGCCCCGGTTACGACGTCAGCGCCGGTTACAGCTGCCTCGCCATGGGACTTCCTGGCGGAGGAGGCCACGTCAACCTCAACGGCATTGATCTGAACGCCCACGTCGATGTTGGCCCGCGCTGGGGCATCTCATTAGATTAGAGCTATGACCGCACTCTTAATCTCGACGGTCCTCCGCGTGGGGAGTATCTCTTCACCGCGCTCGGCGGTCCCGTGTTCTTCCCGGTTGAGCGCCGCCGCACACGCATGTTCGTTCACGTGCTGGCCGGGGCCGGTCTGGTGGACGGCACCGCCCGCGCCAGCGCCACCGACTTCTTCCACGGGTGGTTGACCCGTCCCGCCTACGCCTTCGGCGGCGGAGTCGAGCGCAACATCTCGCGCCCATTTGCCCTGCGGTTCGGAGCTGATTACCTCCACACATCGTTCTACGACTCTTCCGGCGCGATCCAGGGACAGCAAAATTTCCGCGCCACCGTCAGCCTCGTCTTCCGTCTGAGTGAAATGATCGGAACGGGACACTGACAGAACGCTATGTAGAGAGACCTCATCCGTTGTTTCCGCAACGGCTCGTGACGTGCTCCCTCCCCGTCACGCCCAACTCACCCACTCAAATCATCGCAGTGGGGGTACGATGTGCGTAGGCCCTTCCAACCTACGACCATGTCATTGACAGTCTTCCGAAACCGTGACACACTTGGCGTCCAGCACGAGCACGACCCCGAAACCAGGCTCCGACCCTAAGTTCCACACAGGATAAAGCCGATGCGCGCCCCGGAATTCTTTCTGCTGCTCCCAGTCATGTTCTGTGCCTTGGCTTTTTCTCCACTCTGCGCTGCGACTGGCGGCGAATTTCTGGTCGCGCCGGCATACCAGGTCGGAGGCTCCGATCCCGCGTCCATTGCGATCGGTGACTTCAATCACGACGGAAAGCCCGACCTCGCCGTGGTTAACTTCGACAATAATTCGGTCAGTATTCTGCTCGGCAATGCCGACGGAACCTTCCAGACGCACGTTGATTACGCAACCGGTGGCGAGCCGTATTCAGTGACGGTCAAAGATCTCAACAATGACGGACGTCCAGACCTTGCTGTAGCCAATGTCGCCGCTGGCACCGTAAGCGTGTTGCTCGGCAGGGGAGACGGAACATTCAACTCCGAAGTTGAGTATGCCGTCGGGTCAGGCCCACAGTGCGTGGCCGCCGGAGATTTCAACGGCGATGGCAGGACCGATCTGGTTGTAGCCAACACTGACAGCAGCAACGTGAGCATACTGTTGGGCAACGGAGACGGCACTTTCCAGCCGCAAGCGACATATGCGACCGACAACACACCGTTTTCTGTGGCAATTGGCGACTTCAATAAGGACGGTAAACCTGACCTTGTAACCGCAAACTTTGCCACGAATACAATCAACGTTCTCTTGGGCAAAGGCGACGGTACCTTCCACCCATATGTGAGCTACGCGACAGGTATTTACCCTGGCATGGTGGCGGTTGCAGATTTCAACCGCGACGGGGCGCTTGATGTGGCGACGGCCAACTATGGCATCGGGTTCAGCGTTCTCCTGGGAAACGGCGACGGCACCTTCCGAAACCAGACTGATTATGGAACCAGCGATCAAACCTTTTCTGTAGCGGTTGGTGACTTCAACGCGGATGGAAAGTTAGACGTTGTGACCGGCGACCAAAACGAAATGGTCAGCATTTATCCAGGAAATGGCGACGGCACTTTTCGAACCAGCATTATCTATCCGGTGGAAGGAATCTTGAACGCCATTGCCGTAGGGGATTTGAATGGCGACAAGGTGCTCGATTTGGCGGTCGCCGACTATTTTGAAGGCACAATCACAATTCTGATCGGCAGGGGCAATGGGTTGTTCCAGGCAAATCGAGGCTATCCTGCGACTGTGTTCTACGGCGAATATCCTCAAGGCATTGCTCACGGTGATTTTAACCGCGATGGCAAAGTGGACCTGATAACGGCGGACGGTGAATGGGGCAACAGCGTGAGCGTGCTGTTGGGCAATGGCGATGGCACCTTCAAGCCAGATGTTAGCTACCCCACGCAGTATGGCTCATCTTCTATTGCGGTCGGCGATCTTAGTGGCGACAACAAGTTGGATTTGGCGGTAGCGAATTCCTGCACCAACAACCAGTTCTGTGTCAATTATCCGGGTACGCTTTCGATTCTGCTGGGTAACGGTGACGGCACCTTCCAGAAACAAGTCACCTACCAGACTGGGTATCGCCCGTTGTCAGTGGCGATTGGCGACTTCAACCGCGACGGGAAACCCGACTTGGTAGTTGCCAATTCATGTTCCGACGTAAAGTGCACCGCCTGGAACGGCACGGTTTCCATCCTTCTGGGCAATGGAGACGGGACTTTTCAAAATCAAGTCACTTACAGCACCGGAATGGAGCCTTATTCGGCGGTGGTCGCGGACTTCAACCACGATGGGAAAGCCGATCTGGCAGTGGCGAACGCGCTGAGCAACAGCGTGAGCATTCTTCTCGGGAACGGAGACGGTACCTTCCAGCCGGATGTGGAATACGCGACCGGGCACAGTCCGGAATCAGTTGCCCTTGGCGACTTCAACGGCGATGGCATCATGGATCTGGCAGTCGCGAATTTCTCGGACAACACAGTCAGCTTACTGTTGGGGAATGGCGACGGCACCTTCGAAACTCATGTGGACTACCCCGTCGCGACCGGACCCAACAACGTAGCGGTTGGAGATATCGATGGCGACAAGAAGTCTGATCTCGCCGTGGGATATTCATACACAGGTAACGTGGGCGTTTTGCTCGGGAACGGGGATGGGACTCTCCAGCCGTACACCGACTACCAGGTCGCAGCTTCTACCGGGGCATTGACGCTGGCTGACTTTAACCGCGATGGAAAGCTCGATATCGCCGCGGTCGGCGCAGAGACCGCCAATGTGTTGCTGAACGCGGGAGAAACCGACGATGAGCAGACCGGGAGTTGGCCCTCGGACGCAGTCCTGCCGTAAGCGGCCACCCCCTCCCCATTTGACCTCTTTCTCCCTACGTCCTAACATTACGCCGAGACGTATTCGTGTCTTCAGTGACCACTCAGTCCATGATCGGCCAGGTCATCTCCCACTATCGCATTCTCGGGAAGCTCGGCGGCGGCGGCATGGGCGTGGTCTATGAGGCCGAAGATACCCGCCTCGGCCGCCACGTCGCCCTGAAGTTCATTCCCGAAGAGGTGGCCAAAGACGAGAAAGCCCTGCACCGTTTTGAGCGCGAAGCCCGCGCCACCTCGCAGCTGAACCACCCTAATATCTGCACCATTCACGACATTGATGATAGCCACGGCCCTCCCTTCATCGTCATGGAGAAGCTTGAGGGCCAGAGCCTGAAGCAGCGCATCCATGGCAAGGCCATGGAGCTTGATGACCTGCTCGATATCGCCGTGCAGGTCGCGGACGCGCTCGAAACCATGCACTCCAAGGGCATCATCCATCGCGACATCAAGCCCGCCAACATTTTTGTCACCCCCAGCGGGCAGGTCAAGCTGCTCGATTTCGGGCTCGCCAAGCTCACCCACAGCCAGCCCGTGCCTGATGGCCAGGACAGCAATGACAGTACGCCCATGGAAAATACGCTGACCGCCGTCGGCGTGGTTGCAGGCACTGCGCTTTACATGTCTCCCGAGCAGGCCCGCTGCGAGCCGCTCGATCCCCGCACCGATATTTTTTCTTTCGGAGTAGTGCTTTACGAAATGGCCACCGGGAAACGGCCATTCGCCAAGACCAACGTGGTCACTACGCTCGATGCCGTCCTCAACAAGAAGCCGATTTCGCCGCGCTCGCTGAATCCTGCCGTTCCTGCCTCGCTCGAAGGCATCATCGGCAAAGCCGTGGAAAAAGACCGCAGCAAGCGCTACGAAAGCGCCGCCCAAATGAAGGCCGACCTGGTGCATCTGCGCAGAGAAACCGAGTCCGGCGCCCGGTCGGCCCTGCGCGACGCAGTGCCGGTGCGCATCTTCACCCACAGCTTCGAGACTTCCAGTCCGGTGCAGAAATATGTGCTTTGGGGCCTCATCGGACTGCTGGTCGCCGTGCTCGCGGCCGTGGGCACCTGGTGGGTCAAAAATCGCGCCGGCGCCGGCGGCGCGGCCAACACCGTCGCCGTCCTTCCCTTGCAGAACCTCAACGGCGATTTCAGCGTGGAGTATCTCCGCTTCGCTCTCGCCGATGAAATCGCCAGTGTTCTCACCTACACTCCGTCGCTTGACGTGCGCCCCACCTCTCTTACTCGCAAGTACGTGACTGCCGATCAGGATCCCGATCGCGCGGGTCGCGAGTTGCACGTCGCTACCGTGCTCACCGGACACTATATGCGCCAGGGCGACCACATTCTCGTCACTCTGGAAGCCATCAGCGTGCGCAATGATCGTCTCCTTTGGGAAACCAACTTCAGCGTACCCACCCAGAACCTGATCGCATTGCAGGCTCAGCTTTCTGACCAGATTCGGCAGGGTCTGCTCCCCGTGCTGGGAGCGGCGGGGGGATCTCTTGAGCCCGGCTCCCGGCCCAAGAATCAGGAAGCTTACGATCTCTACCTTCGCAGCCTCGCCGTGCCTCATGACCCTGCTCCCAATAAGGAAGCCATCACTACCCTGGAGCGCGTCGTGCAAATGGATCCCAATTTTGCCCCCGCATGGGAGGCCCTCGGCATCCGCTACTATTACGACGCCGACTACTCCGACGGCGGAGACGAAGCCTTCCAGAAATCCAATGCCGCCTATGAGCGGGCTCTTGCCCTTGATCCCAATCGAATATCCGCCGCCGCCCAGCAGATCACCAATCGTGTGGAACGCGGCGAACTGGGCAAGGCTTTTGAAGCTGCCCAGGCTCTGGTGAGGCGCCGTCCGCAAAGCGCCGAAGCCCACTTCGCCTTCAGCTACGTTCTGCGTTACGCCGGCATGCTGGAGAAATCCACCCAGGAATGTGACATCGCTTTGTCGCTCGATCCCGGCAATTATCAATTCCGTTCCTGCGCCTGGGCCTTCATGGAACTGGGCCAGATCCGCCGCGCCATGGAATATATTCAGCTTGACGCCGGCTCCGAGTGGGCCGCCTCTATCGCTCCCTATGCTTTGCTGGGCGGGGGCAAGGTTGCCGAGGCCCGCGAGGCCGTGAAGCAGATGCCGACCAATCCTCGCTACCATCGCGATCTGCTGGAAGCCTGTTTGGGGCTGCGGCCGCCCTCGGAACTGGACCGCATTGCGCACGACGACCTGACCGCCCTGCCGCAGGAATTTGATCCCGAGCCGTGGTACACGCAGGGAGCCGTCCTCGCCTATTGCGGCAAAAAAGAAGCCGCTTTGCATATGCTGGATCTTGCCGTCGAACAGAACTACTGCGCCTATTCCGCGTTGTTATCCGATCCGCTGCTGGCCAAGATTCGCAGCACCCGGGAATTTGACGTAGTTCTTACCGCCGCCGATCACTGCCAGGAAAACGTCCGCCATCCCGCCGGACAATGAATCGCGTATCATGTTTCTGCGGCAGGCCGAAAGTCGGCTAACCGTTCGCTTCTGAAACAGTCAAATTCACAAAACGGCCCCAGGAAAAATCTTGCCTCTGCCTCGCGTGCGCGATAATCCCATCACCATGAAATCGTCTGGCCGCCTTCGCACGCTCTGGAGATGCGTCGGCTTCGGTCGGACCATCCTGCTTGCTGCACTGCTTCCAGCTTTTGTCTGCCTCCACGCCGCCGCTCCGGAAGTCTCGTCGCAGCCCGGTCCCAACGACCCTCTGCCACAGGATTCGGGCCCGGCAGGTCTGAAGGAGATGCTCCTTCGCCTTCATACTACAGCCCGGCTGATGCAGGTGGTCGCTCATCCCGACGACGAAGATGGCGGCATGTTGACCCTCGAATCGCGCGGCAAGGGCGCGACCGTCATGCTTATGACCTTGAATCGCGGGGAGGGCGGGCAGAACAAAGTTGGCGGCAACCTTTTCGATGTCCTTGGCGTACTTCGCACCCTGGAACTGCTTGCCGCTGACCGCTATTACGGGGTCGAACAACGTTTCACCCGGGTCGCAGACTTTGGCTATTCCAAGACCGCGGATGAGACCTTTCAGAAATGGCAGGGGCACGATATTCCGCTCGGCGATATGGTGCGGGTAATTCGGACCTTTCGCCCGGACGTTCTCGTTGCCCGCTTTTCCGGCACAGACCGCGACGGCCACGGTCACCATCAGGCCTCCAGCATCTTGACTCGGGAAGCCTTCCGGGCCGCTGCCGATCCCAACCGCTTCCCCGAACAAATCAAGGAAGGCCTGCTGCCCTGGCAGCCAAAGAAGATTTACATCGGCAACGTCTGCGGATTCGGCGCTACCAGCTGCCCCGACGAAAACTGGACTGTAAAGTTGAACACCGGCAAACCCGATGCCTTGCTTGGAATGTCCTATGCCCAATTCGCCATGCTGGGCTTGAAGCACCAGCTTTCCCAGGGCGCCGGTGCGTGGTCCGTTGATCCCGGCGATCGGTTCGCCTTCTACAAGCTCGCCGAGTCAGTTCTTCCTCCGGCGACTGACAAAAATGGCCACGAGCAGGATTTCTTTGACGGCATTGACACCGCCCTGCCCGCGCTCGCCTCGCGCCTCGGAGCCGATGAAACTATGGTTCCTTCTCTCCGTCCCGCTCTGACCCAAACACAGAAGGATATTGACCAGGCCGCATCAGCCGCCGAGCACGATCCATCGGCGGCAGCCATGCCGTTGCTATTGGGCCTGAAGACCCTTCGAGGGTTGAACGAACAGGTCGCAAAATCCTCGCTACCCCAGGCCGCCAAAGATGATCTTCTGGTCAACCTGAACACCAAGAAACAACAACTCGAAAAAGCCATCAACCTGGCGCTTGGCACCGCGTTCCGGGTTGTCTCGGAAGAACAATCACCCGCTGGCGATGGTTTGATTGCTATCCCCGGACACTCCTTCAAACTCGATGCTGAGTTCACCGCAAAGGAAGTTGCAAACCTGCAAATTCATCTCGACCTTCCCGCCGGATGGAAATCCAGAACCTTGGGCAACCTGGCGTCATCCCCCAACGGCCAATCTCGATTGAGCTTTGAAGTCACCGTTCCATCCGACGCAGCTTACACTCGTCCTTACTGGCACCGCGACGATCCGGAAACTGAAACCATCAACAAAATAGATGACCCAAAATACGTAACTCTCCCCTTTCCGCCGCCTCCCGTGCGCGCCCGCGCCAGCTACACTTTCGATGGCCTGGATTGCGAAGCGCACACAACTGGCGTAACCGCAACCAACATTCCTATCGCCGTCGGCCCGGCATTTTCGGTGATGCTGGAACCCTCCACCCAGGTCATTCCCGTGAAGGGCGATTCGGTTTCCCATGTTCGCGTCGCAGTCAGCAATGGCGTGCGCCAGGCAGGTCGCGGAATTCTGCACTTGGGGGCGCCGGATGCCTGGCGCACTGATCCATCAACCGTCCCGGTGAAACTTGCCGGCCGCGGCGAAAACGAGGATTACGATTTTCAGCTCTTCCCCGCGAACCGCACCGAAGGCCGCGCGGAAATCCGTGCCGTGCTCGATGCCGATGGCAGACATTACAGCGAGGGATACACCGTAGTCACGCGCGAAGACCTCAACACGTTCTACTATTACCAGCCGGCTGTCCAGCGCATCAGTATCGTGGATGTCAATGTTCCCCACGGCCTCAAGGTCGGCTACATCATGGGTGCCGGGGACGACATTCCAACCGTTCTGAAGCAGATCGGGATGGATGTTACGCCGGTGCCTGCCGGGAAGCTGGCCACCGAAAACATCAGCCAGTACGGCACCATCGTTCTTGGCATTCGCGCCAACGACACTCAGAAAGAAATCGCCGAGAACCACCAGAAGTTACTCGATTACGTCTTCGCCGGCGGCACCCTCCTGATGCAATACAACACCGGTGTCGGCGACTTCAACAAAAGCGGTTTAACCCCGTTCCATGCCGAACTCAGCCGCGCCCGGGTTTCGGTTGAAGACGCGCGTGTGCAGATTCTCGCGCCGCAAGACGAGGTCTTCCACTCCCCCAACCAGATCAGCACTCGCGACTTCGACGGCTGGGTACAGGAGCGCGGCCTTTATTTCATGGATCAGTGGGACGACCACTTCTCCCCGCTGCTGGCCAGCCACGACCCTTCCGAACCGGAACAGAAAGGCGGACTGCTGCTGGCTCACTTCGGCAAGGGCATCTATATCTACACCGGCTACGCGTTCTTTCGTCAATTGCCTGCTGGAGTTCCCGGTGCAATCCGCTTATACGTAAACCTGCTGAACGCAGGGCACCAGAGCAGTCACTAGGCGTCTGCTGTTCCTTGTTGACGTTGTTACAGATCAACGTTCGACACACAATCATGTCACGGCGCGATCACCAATCGGCAAACCTCCCACCACCAGTGACGAGCAACGAACCCCCTCATCTCATCCGCGGCATCGGTCTCGGCAACGCTACCGCGTTAAACATGATTGACATGATTGGTGTGGGCCCGTTCATCACCATGCCTCTGGTCATCAGTGCGATGGGCGGACCCCAGGCCATCCTGGGATGGATTCTCGGAGCACTTTTCGCGGTCTGCGACGGATTGGTCTGGGCGGAACTGGGTGCTGCCATGCCCGGCTCCGGAGGATCCTACCGTTATCTCCGCGAAATTTATGGCCCTGACCGCCTGGGCCGGCTGGTTTCCTTCCTGTTCATCTGGCAGCTTTCCTTTTCTGCTCCTTTGTCCATCGCCTCCGGAGCGATTGGACTGGCTGGCTACGCCTCCTACTTTTGGCCGGCGCTCGAAACGCAGCGTCTTGCACACAATTGGGACCTCCATCTTCCCCTCCTCGGGAATCTTCACCTCAGCTGGCTCGTCTCTGGGGCAAGTTTTGTGGCCATCGCGACCATCCTCATTGCCGGCATTCTTCTTTACCGAAAAATCACCAGTATCGGCTGGATGTCCAGGCTGTTGCTGATCGGCGTCCTCGGCACCATCGGCTGGATTATCATCGCCGGCGTCCGTCATTTCAACCTGAGCCGCGCTTTTTCTTTTCCTCCCGGAGCATTCACGCTCTCGCCTGGCTTTTTTCTCGGGCTGGGCTCGGCCACCCTGATCGCAACTTATGATTATTGGGGTTATTACAACGTTTGTTTTCTCGGTGATGAAGTCAAAGACCCTGGAAGAACCATCCCCCGCGCGCTGCTGCTATCCATTTTTCTGGTGGCCTGTCTATACGTGGTGATGAACCTCAGCATTTTAGGCGTGGTTCCTTGGCAGGACCTGGCGCGCTCCGGCCACTCTGACACCGGTTTGTACGTTGTCTCGATTTTTATGCGCCGGCTTTATGGTCCCTGGGCAGCCAATCTGGCGACCCTGCTGGTTATGTGGACGGCCTTTGCTTCGGTCTTTTCTACCCTGCTCGGCTATTCCCGCGTGCCCTACGCCGCCGCTCTCGACGGAAATTACTTCAAAGCCTTCGCCCGCGTGCATCCCGACGGGCGGTTCCCTTATGTCTCATTAATTGCGCTGGCCGTTGTCGCAATCCTCTGCTGCTTTCTCCGCCTGGCCGACGTAATTGCGGCCCTGGTCGTAATTCGCATTATCCTGCAGTTTCTGCTGCAAGCCGTGGGCGTAATCATTCTTCGCATTCGGCGTCCTGATTTGCCGCGTCCGTTCCGCATGTGGCTTTATCCCTTGCCCGCCTTGGCCGCTTCTGTCGGATTTGTGTTCGTTCTGTTTTCACGCGCCAACTCTATGACTGAGATTCGCTATGCTGCCCTGATTCTTGTTTCCGGAATCGCTATCTACATCTTCCGCGCATGGCGCAACCAGGAATGGCCCTTCTCTCCCGCCATCAAAGAGGTTTCAGGCATTTAATATGGCGGAGGCCGTACAAATTCCCGCGAAGCCCTTTATGGCCGACCACACCGCCTGGTCCCCGCTGCGAGAACCGCTCTTCCGCTCCCTCTGGATTGCGGCTGTGATCTCCTATACCGGAACCTGGATGCAGAATGTCGGCACCGGCTGGCTGATGACCCAGCTCACCATCTCGCCCTTCATGGTCAGCCTGGTTCAAGCTGCCAGCACGCTGCCTGTTTTTCTGGTCATTCTCCCGGCGGGAGCGCTCGCCGATATGGTGGATCGCCGCCGTTTCCTGTTGATCACGCAAAGCTGGATGGTGCTTGCTTCGGCTCTGTTAGGCATCGTTACCCTGCTTGGTCAAGTCACGCCCTGGATTTTGCTCGCTTTCACTTTTGCGCTCGGCCTGGGCGCGGTGATGAACGACCCAGCCTGGCAAGCCATCACTCCCGAGGTGGTTTCGGCTGAGCGTCACGCAGCCGGAGTTGCGCTGAATTCAGTCGGCTTCAATGTCGCGCGCGCCGTCGGTCCGGCCATCGGCGGGGTCATCATTGCGGCCACCAGCTCGGGAGTCGCGTTTCTGCTCAATGCGGTTTCGTTTTTCGGTGTCATCTTCTTTCTCTATCACTGGAAACGTCCGCACGTTGAACATGTGGAAACCGGCCGCGTAATGGATGCGATTGCCGCCGGCGTGCGTCATATGCGCTCCTCGTCGCTCGTCCGTTGTGTGCTCATCCGCACCGGCGCCTTCAGCCTGGCCGCCAGTTGTTTGCTGGCCCTGCTGCCGCTGATCGCTCGACCTCACGGCGCAACCGGATACGGGCTGCTCCTGGGTTCGTTCGGCCTGGGAGCGTTAGCCGGCGCATCTGTGCTGGCCCGCCTCCGCAAGCGAGTCTCTGTCGACGGGCTCGTAGCTTGCGCGATCGTTGTTTTTGCCGCCACCACCTGGCTTGCCGGGCAGCTCCAGAATTTTACCTGGCTGAGCGTCGCATTGTTCGCCAGCGGCACCGCCTGGATCGGGATTCTCGCGTGCCTGAACGTCGCCGCCCAAACCATGTCCCCGCCCGGCTTGCGTGCCCGCTCGTTATCTATGTACTTGCTCGTGCTTCAGGGAGGAATGGCCCTGGGCAGCGCGGCGTGGGGAGCGCTGGCGACCCGCATCGGCGTTCCCGCGGCTCTTTCCTATTCCGCAGTCGCTCTCTTGGCGGGATTATTCACAGTCAAGCATTACCCGCTGGCCTCGCAAGAGTTACAATACGCACCCGTGGTGGTGCGCGATTAGAAAATTCATTTACCCAGGAGAACGTCTCATGACCAAGCGCCTTTTCGCATCTCTCTGTTTGCTGCCGCTGCTGGGCTCATCTCTTGCTTTGTGCCAGACCGCGAAGCCGGACGAGCATCGAACCCTGACTCAGATTCTCGACCGCTCAGTTTCCGGTGTGGAGGGCGAATTCGTCCCCGCCGCCGAAGCCATGCCCGAAGACAAATATGCTTTCGCGCCCACCAATGGCGAATTCAAAGGTGTGCGCACATTCCAGCAGCAGATTAAACACGTAGCCGCCGTCAACTACATGGTTGCCGCGGCAATCCTGGAAGAAAAACCTCCGGTCGACCTTGGCAGCGAAAACGGCCCCGATTCCATCACCACCAAAGCCGACGTCACCAAATTCCTGAAAGACTCGTTCGCTTACGTGCACAAAGCCGTGGCCACCGTCAACGCCGAGAACGCTACCGGCACCGTCAAGAGCCCGTTTGGTCAGGGGACCTCGTCGCGCTTGGGCCTGGCCACGCTCATCGTTGCTCATTGTTTTGATCACTACGGGCAGATGGTCGAGTATCTACGCATGAACGGCGTCGTCCCGCCAGCCAGCCGCTGACGGACAAAAAGCTTGTGTGGCGCGGGCGCCCTCGCCCGCGCAGTCCTTGTGTGACCATGGCTTAACGTACTTTTCTGATCGCAAGTCACCACTTTACTGCCGGCAAGAACTGCGGCGCTTTTCGCGCCTTCGTCGCCTGCTCGAAACCGTACGCGATTTTCAGGAGCGTCGGCTCGCTCCACGCCCGTCCAAAAAAAGAAATCCCCACCGGCAACCCCGAGATAAATCCCGCCGGCACCGTAATGTTGGGGTATCCAGCCACCGCCGCCGCGTTCGAGCTCTCGCCCACATCGTGGTCTCCGTCCACCAGGTCCGTCAGCCACGCCGGAGCGCCGCTCGGCGCGACGATCGCATCCAGCCGGTGCTGATCCATCACCGCGTCAATGCCTTCTGTCCGCGCCAGCCGGTGGTTCGCCTCCAGCGCATCCGTGTACTCCTTCTCGCTTAAAGGCCCTTTGGCTTGCGCTTTCAGAAACACATCCTGCCCAAAGTACCGCATTTCCTTTTCCCGGTTCTTCTCATTGAAATCAATAATCTGCTGCAGCGAGGCGGGCGCGCCCGGGCGCGCGGCCAGATACGCATTGAGGTCCGTCTTCAGCTCATACAAAAGCACCGTGAACTCCGTCGCATCAAACTTGCCATGCGACGGCAGGTCTGCCGGATCAACGATCTCCGCGCCTCCATCCTTCAGCACCTGCAGCATGTCGTTCATCAACTTGTCCACGTCATCGTTGAAGCCGAAATACTTTCGCGCAATGCCCAGCCGCGCACCTCGCAGTCCGTTCGGATCGAGAGAGCGTGTGTAATCGTCGGAGGCTTTTCCTGCGCTGGCCGCGGTCGCGCGGTCTCTGGCGTCAACTCCGGCCAGGGCAGTCAACAACGTGGCAGCATCCCGCACCGAGCGCGCCATTGGTCCGGGCGTGTCCTGACTGTGCGCGATCGGTATTACCCCGGCCCGGCTGATCAGCCCTAACGTCGGTTTGATTCCAACCAGTCCGTTTGCCGACGAGGGACATACGATGGACCCATCCGTCTCCGTGCCCACTCCCACCGCGCCCAGGTTCGCGGAGATCGCCGCGCCGGTCCCCGAACTCGAGCCGCAGGGATTGCGGTCCAAAACATACGGATTCTTCGTCTGCCCGCCGCGCGCGCTCCAGCCGCTGCTGGAATGGCTGGAACGGATGTTGGCCCACTCGCTCAGATTCGTCTTCCCCAATATCACGGCGCCCGCTTCCCGCAACCTCTGGGCAGCGAAAGAATCGCGCGCCGGCTTCGATCCCAGCAGCGCCAGCGAACCGGCCGTGGTTTGCATCTTGTCGGCCGTATCCAGGTTGTCTTTGATAAGGACGGGAATCCCGTGCATCGGTCCGCGCACCCGCTTCCCAGCCCGTTCTTTATCCAGCGATTCCGCAATCGCCAGCGCCTCGGGATTCACCTCGATTACGCTGTTCACCGCCGGCCCATGCCGGTCAATCTGTTCGATTCGCGAGAGGTATTTCTCAGCCAGCGAACGCGCCGTGAACTTCCCGGCCGCCATCCCCGCTTGCAGATCGCCGATCGTCGCCTCATCCAGCTCAAAAGAAGTTGCCGATCCACCCGCGGCTGGAGTCGCGACAATTTCGCGGGCTCCGGCTAAAGCCGGAAGCGCTACTGCGCTAGTGCCGGCCAACAAGCTGGAACGCAAGAACTGCCTTCGCCGCGGCGAAGCACACTCCTGAGGTTTCCTGGTCACGCTTTTTCTCCCCATCGTGCGTTGGGTGGGATCACATCATGCCGCCGCTCCCGCATCTTGTGCCGGTGGTTTCTCCGGCTCAGACTCCATTGCCCTGCGAACGCGCCGCAGTTCCATAAAAATCAGCGCTAAAAATGTACAAATAAAGCACCCGAACATAATGATCAGAATGCTGTCCATATTGGCGGGCTCCCTCCCGCGTGCGTCAACCTGCACATACAGAAGTCAATGATCCAACCGGGACTGCATCAGCCTGACAATATAACATCCGCACAGGCCATTATTGGCCTTTGTGGAACATTATCCTCGCAGCAGCTTCGCGCCGTATAATGAAATCTTGGTGCCTAAGTATTCCATCGTCATTCCCCTGCACGACGAACAGGAAAACGTCACCGAACTCTACGACCGTCTCAAGGCGGTCATGGAGGTCAATGGCGAAACTTTTGAAATGGTGCTGGTGGATGACGGCTCTCGCGATCACACCTTCGATCTGCTGCGCGAAATCGCTGCCGTGGATAGCCGCGTGACCGTGGTCAAGCTGCGTCGTAATTTCGGCCAGACCTCAGCCCTCGCCGCCGGTTTCGATCACGCGCGCGGGGAATACATCCTCGCCATGGACGGTGACTTGCAACATGATCCGGCTGATATTCCGCTATTCCTGGAGAAAGTCGCCGAGGGGTACGACATCGTAAGCGGCTGGCGCAAGCAGCGCATCGATAATCTCTGGCTGCGCCGCATCCCCTCCCGTTGCGCCAACTGGATGATGGCAAAACTGAGCGGCGTCAGTATCCACGACTTTGGCACCACCTTCAAGGCCTATCGCCGCGACATCCTGGAGCAGGTGCCTATCTACGGCGAAATGCACCGCTTCATTCCGGCCCTCGCCTCCTGGCACGGTGCCACGATCTGCGAAGTGCCCATCCGCAACCTGAATCGCGAGCGCGGAGCTTCACACTACGGAATCTCGCGTACCTTCCGCGTCTTCTTCGATCTGATCACGATTCGATTCTTGTTACGCTATCTTTCCCGCCCCCTCCATTTTTTCGGAAGCCTGGGTATGTTGAGCATTCTCGCCGGCAGCGGTGTCACGCTGTGGCTGCTGGTCGAAAAATTTCTCTATCATGCCGAAGTCATGACCCAGCATGGTCCGTTGATGATCTTCGCCGCCGTCTTGCTGCTCGCGGGTCTGAACCTGCTTGCCGTCGGATTGCTCGGTGAGATGCAGGTCCGCCACTACTACGAACCCAGCAAGCGCACTCCTTACTCGGTCGAACGCGTGCTCCGCTCCCGGGACGAAGAACACACCATCTCGGAATAAATATCTGGGTACGTGGGGTTGTCATGCGGACACTCCTGTCCGCCATTGTTCATTTAAAGGTTACGGGTTCCCGCCAACGCGGTTTTCGTTGGGTGGAAGACTCCCTACTTCGCAAAATACCAGTCGAACGACTTCACCGCCGTGTACTCGTCATCCTTGATGTCAAACACCGTATAGAGCTTGGTGATCTGCAGAACGTCATGGACTTTCTTGGTCAGGCTCGCCAACTTCAACTCGCCTCCCTGGTTGTGCACTGTGGTAAAACTACCGACCAATTCGCCTACGCCGGCGCTGTCGATATAATGCACCTGCGCGAGGTTCACGACGATCTTCTTCTTCCCTTGCTCCAGCAGATCGTGGACCGTTTTCCGCAACGCGCCTGTCTCTTCGCCCAAAGTAATCTGGCCCGCAATGTCAACAATCGTTACTCCCTCCATCTCTCGGGTGCTGATTTTCATACCCTCACCTCTCCGCTGCCCAGTCGAAGCTGCCCACGCTTCCGCCAGAAATAAATCGCGAAACAAACTGCCACCAACGGCAGCACGGCCCCAAACTCGTCAATGAACCACGCCGTCTTCCCCGTGTTCCTGGTCAGCGGACTGAAGATTTCCTGAACATACAGATTGTGGCTGGCATGCAGCAATGCACCGGTCCACAGACTTCCCGATTTCAACCGCATCCAGGCGAACACGAACGCAATCGCCACCACCAGGACTGTGAAACAACTCAGGCCATACCACGTCGGCGTACCCGCATTGTAGTCGGCCCAAATCAGGATGGGATAGTGCCAGCACGCCCACACCACCCCGCTAATCAGTGCAGTCCCGGTGAAGCCCATACTCTTGAACAACTCCGGTACCAGGAACCCCCGCCATCCGATCTCCTCCCCCAGCGCCGTCGCCAAACTCTCGGCCATGCCAAAGCTGCCCGCCAACGCGACATACACCAGAGCGGAAGCCACGGGTGAAATCCTCAATCCCATGCGTGTTGCCATGTGTTGCATGAATTCGTGGTCGGGAAAGCCACCCAGCCGGGCCGTCCATACAATCGCGTAAGCGATCCCGGCATACAAAAGGGGAATGAACCAGCTCATCGCCGCATATTTCCCTTGCGGCCACGTCCATCCCAGATCGCTGAGCTTGCGCCGGTTGAGTTTGAGAGTCACCAGCGCGGCCAGCGCCGGGCACCACATGATTCCAACCACATAAAGCCCTCCCGCCGCGCCGAGCCGGTGGGCGCGCAGAATCAGAAAGTAAAACACCGCGCTGAAGGCAAACACGAACAAGAGATACATCATCACCTGTTGTTTGGCCGTCTTAGTTGTCATAATGAGCAAGCCTCTTTTGTGCGGCGAAGAACCTATGCCTTCCCGAACCCTTCCTTATTTACTACATACGGCATCTTTGTAATGTCCCCGCTATAATTTTGCTCGAGCACGTCAATCAACCCCTGCACACAGCGTCCCGCCATGCCTTTATTGGGATCTGTGGAAAGCCGTGTAATTCTCGCCGCGCTGGCAAAGTGCGGGTACAACCGGCAGCGGTCCGCAATCGCCGGATCGCGCAGCGGTGAATCCGCAGGCAGCGGCTCTTTCTCATAAACATCGAGCGCGGCTCCTGCAATCCAGTCCTCCCGCAGCGCCTTCACCAAAGCCGCCTCTTCCACCACCGGGCCGCGGGAATTGTTCACCAGAAACGCCGTCGGCTTCATCATACGCAGTGTCTTCTCATTAAATAAGTGATACGTCGGAGTATCACTCTCTCCCTCGCGCAACAGCGGCACATGCACGCTGACGAAATCGGCTTCCCGCAGCGCTTCCTCAAAGCTCACATACTTGATCCATGTCTTTTCCCGGCTGATCGCCCGCGCGTGCCGCAGGTCCTTCATTTCCTGGATCACCTTCACATAATCGTGATTTTGATAAGCCGTGTCATAGCACAAAATGTTCATGTCGAAGCCGGTGCACTTCTTGATCAGCGCCAGCCCGATCCGCCCGGTTCCGATCACCGCAATCGTCTTGCCGGTAACTTCATCGCCCAGAAACGGCAGATAGGGATGCCAATATCCCCACTTGTTCTCCCGCGTCAGGTGCTCCGCCGGCCACATCTTCCGCGCCAGCACTCCCAGCATGAAAAACGCGAACTCGGCTGTCGCCTCCGTCAACACATCCGCAGTGTGGGTGAACGGAATCCTGTACCGGTTCGCATCCGCCCGGTTGATGTTGTCAAACCCCACCGCGATCTGCGCGACAACTTTCAGATGCCCCTTCCCTGCCTCAAACACCTCCGCGTCAATCGGATCGCGCAACGTCGTGATCAACCCGTCAATGCCAGACTTGACCTTCTCAACGATCAAACTCTTCGGCGGCGCCTTGGGGTCGGGATAGACCTCAACCTCATATCCCCGCTTGCGCAGCAGCTCAATAGATTCCCCAATATCGCAGGTGGCAAAAACACGAAATTTCTGGCTCATGATTTACTCGAAATACGCTTTTCTCTGGCTGGAAATCTTGCAGATCACCCGCGCAGGCTCGCGGATGCCGTCCATCATTCTACTGCACTTCGATTGTTGCTATTAGGGGGAATGAGAACTGTGTGGGTCGGACACTCCTGTCCGACAAGAGGGCCCCCATTGATTCATCTCCGGTCAACCGGCTACCCCGCTCCAAACACCCACCTGGTCGCCGTCTTCCCGAACGTCTTCTCCGCCTGCCCGACCGCCTTCGCCGGACGCACCGCAAACACCGGCTCTTTCAGGCTGATCATGTCCTCCGCCATCCCCGACATGTCGAACCTATATTTCTTCTGGTAGATCGCAATGAACTCTCGGATCCGCTTCCGGTCGCGCATCCGCTCGGCCGCGCCCTCCACGATCACTGCCTCATCCGCCTGCTCGTTGCAGATCACACACCTCTTGTTCCTCTCCAGATTTCGCGCCTTGCGCGACTGGCTTCCCGTGCTGAAGCAGAACTTTCCCTCCCACCACAATCCCCACACCACCATCACGTGCGGCTTACCGTTCGGGCGCACCGTCGCAATCCAGTACTGCTTGCTCTTCTTTAGCCGGTCCTCTGCCCACTTCCACGGCAGTAAGCCTTTTTTACTTTTCGGAAGCCCATAGCCGGGCATGTGCGGACGGCCAACCTTTGGTACCGCTAGGTGCGCATTCTTAACTCGAGTCATTGACAAACCTCGACAACAAATTACCAGTGTAATAACACCCTTAATTGGTTGATTCTAAAACAACTCAACCTCGCTCTCACGATTGACCCATTTATGAGTGAAAGCGGCTTGCACGACCGCTCTAAAATAGCCGTGAGTATGCCGAAGCAGGCCCATATCACGAAATCGCCAGTCACTCCATCAGCCGAATCAAAGCAAGCGCTGCAAGAGCTTTTCGACCAAAGGGACCGCGCCCAGCCCGGATCGAGGGAAGAGAAAGAAGCTGCCGAGAAGATATTGAAAGCTATCTTCCCGGACACGAATGCCGGTTAAAGTACAAACCGACTACAACAAATATCCTTACTACTATTAAACGCCACCTGATCGAACGCATCCGCGACCGGAAATTTCTTCCTTCAATGGCGCAAGAGCTCACAGATTGGCTCCGTGCCTATCCTTCTGGGCCAACTGTGAATGAGTCTCCAGTCGGTTGGCACAAGAAGTTCACCTCTTTTACAGTTTGCGGAGAAGGTGAGTTTATTAAGACCTCTTCACCATTTATTCACCGGGCGCACTCGAAGAGGCAACATTGATCTCGATGAATGGCGGGGCTAGCTACAAATTCTTCTTCGTCCACGCGTCAATCCGCTCCAGCGCCTTGTTCAAATTTTCCAGCGAATTAGCCACGCTGAAGCGCAGGTAGCCTTCTCCAAACGCCCCGAACGAAGTGCCGGAAAGTGCGGCAACGCCGGCCTGCTCGAGCAGTGCGTCCGCCAGCGGCTTCGACTTCCATCCCGTTCCCGTAATATTGGGAAACACGTAGAACGCGCCCTTCGGCAGCCGGCAAGAAAAGCCTTTGATCTTGTTCAAGCCCGCCACGAACACATCCCGCCGCCGCTTGAACTCCGCGCACATGTGGTCCACCGACGACTGGTCGCCGCGCAGCGCTTCCACTCCTGCCACCTGCGTGAAGCTCGCTGTGCACGAATTCGAGTTCGTCATCAGCCGCGTAATATGCGTCGCCAAATCCGGACGCATTACTCCATATCCCATCCGCCATCCTGTCATCGCATAAGTCTTCGAGAATCCATCCAGCAGAATCGTCCGTTCCTTGAACCCCGGCAGCGACATGATGGAGAAATGCTCGCCTTCAAAAATCAGCCGGCTGTAAATCTCATCCGACAGCACCATGATGTTGCGGTCACCAATCGCCTCTGCAATGTGGCGAATGTCCTGCCGGCTCAGCACTCCACCCGTCGGGTTCTGCGGCGAATTCAGCACAATCAGCCTGGTCCGGTCGCTGATCAGCGCCGCCAGTTCGTCCACATCCAGCCCGAAATCCCGTTCTTCCTGCAACCGGATCGGCACCGCCTTCGCGCCCACGTAATTCACCATGGACTCATAAATCGGAAACCCGGGGTTGGGATAAATTACCTCATCTCCCGGATCACATAACGCCAGGATGGTAAAGAAAATAATCGGTTTGCCGCCCGGCACCACCACCACTTCCTCGCTCTTTACTTCGACCTTCCGGGTGCGGCTTACTTCCTCGGCGATCGCCTGCCGCAACTCCGGCAAACCCGCCGACGGCCCATAATGCGTCCACCCTTTGCGCAGTGCGTCCACTCCCGCCTCAACCACATTTTTCGGCGTGTCAAAGTCCGGCTCGCCAATTTCCAGATGCACAATGTTTTTGCCCTGGCGCTCCAACGCGCGCGCCCGGTTCAGCACTTCGAAGGCAGTTTCCGTCCCCAGCCGCGACATGCGCTCAGCCAGGCGAAGCTCGTATTGGGTAGCGTGTTCCGTCGAGATCATAACGGCGTCATTATACCCCTTCCCTAGCTACCAGTATGTGTGGTGCGGGCGCCCTCGCCCGCGACGCTCTTGCTTGCCCGCCCCACCCTGAGCCTGCCCGAATCCGGATTAGTTGTCCTCTACGACCTTTGCGGTTAAGGACTTCTAGCCCAAGTTCGGAACGACCTGATTTCGGTAGTGTCCTAATTTGAACTTTTCAGCGTCAGAGATTGGCATGAATCGTGCTCCGAATCCACTCCGAGACAGTTTGTTTGTTCGCCCGTGCTGCCTGAGTCATTGCCTTTAGGTCTTCTGCCTTGAAGCGTACAGGTACGATGCTCCAGCCATCATAGCGAGTGCCCAAGTTAATGCCGAAATGATTGAGTCCACCACACCAAGAGGCTTCGTCCACAGCATGAATCTCGCCTCGACTGATACATGGATAAGCACAATTATCGAAAAGAATGCGTTTCTTATTACGGGAGGGAACGAATGGATCGGAGATGTTAAAGAGAAGCGCAAGTTCATTCATTTTTATGGGTGCATTAAATACTGGGATGTCTTTCAAGCCAAGACGGACGAACCCCACGAAACGTCCTTCGGATACATGTGGGTAGTCGGTAATGACATTAAGGGTGGCATCCCGAAATTTGGCGACGGGCGATGGCTTAGTGAATGGGTAGAAAACCCACTCGGCGCAAACAAAGAGACCTAAAAGGAAAATCAGTGATGCTTTCGCTTGTCGCCTTCCCGCCACGTCTGACATAGCCGAACGAAGGCGGTTATAGCGTCCAGCAATTTTCCTAATGTGGGCAACCAAATTGAGACACCACCCATAAGCACCTCCCCACAAGTAGCCAGAGAGCACTACCTGTGAGGCTGTGGAAAAGTGATGTGGTTTAGCGGGCGGGCAAATTAGGACACTACCCTGATTTCCAGGTCCGGGAATGAAAACTCGGCGTAGAATATGATTATCCCCCGACATCAGGCGTGCTTGCAGGGCCGCGCTAGCGATGCATCACCCCTCCTCCCTGTCCTGGTGAGCCGCACGGAGGAGCTATGGATCTGCTCCTGTTGCACGTCCCAAAGTTCAACAATTACTACAAGCCCATTGGCAGCTTCTCGTTCATAGAGTTGCCGCCCATTGGCCTGCTGGGCCTCGCCCACTTCATCAGCACACACCAATGCAGCACGAAGGTGATCCATTTAGGGGTGGAGCGGCAACTTGCCGGATCCATCGACATGGAGAAGATCATTGCCGATCATCAACCCGCGATCATCGGCCTTGACCTCCACTGGCATTTTCAATCGTTCGACGTCATTGAAATTGCCAGAACAATAAAAAGCATTCATCCTGAGATTGCCGTCGTCGCCGGTGGGTTCACCGCCTCGTTCTTCGCCGAGGAGATCCTGCGTGACTTTAACTGTATTGACTTCCTGATTCGCGGCGACGCTGAAATTCCGCTGCTCGAACTCATCAAACACCATCGCTCCGACCGTCTATATGATGAAGTCCCCAATCTCGCGTTCCGCCAAGACGGCGGAAGCGTAAAAATCAACCCCATCGCCTACACCGCCGACCGCGAAATGCTCGACAGCATCCGCTATACGGATTTTTCTCTAATGAAGGACTACCCGACTTTCGTGAGTTCGTTCTCGCGTTACATGAGCCTGAACGGGGTGTCGCAAGCCTCTCAGAGAATGCTGTTCCGCTGGAAGCGGGCGTACCCGTTGATGCTGGGGCGCGGGTGCATTTACAAGTGCTCGTTCTGCGGCGGATCGAGTCCGGCGCAGAAAGTGATCAACAATCGCACCGGCGTCTGCTACCGTTCCGTGGAAAAGGTGCTTGAGTCGCTGGAAGATCTGCATCGCTACGGTTTCGAATTCGCGCATGTGCCTTTTGATCCAATGCCCGCGCACCAAGCGGATGATTTCTACATCCCGTTCCTGGAGGGGATTGTGCAGCGGCGAATCCCGCTGCCGCTTGAGTTGGAGCGCTACAGCCCTCCGTCGCGCCCGTTCGTCCAGGCCTTTCGCCGAATTCCTGCCAGCGGAGAATCCTTTGTCACGTTGAGCCTTCACACGCCGATTGAAGAGCTGCGCCGGAAAAACAATCTCCATCGTTACAGCAACGCCGAACTGGAAACCTGCCTCGCGATGATGGAGCAGGAAGGCGTGAACTCGGTCGTCTTCTTCACCTGCGGCCTGCCATTCGAAACTCCGGAGGATTCACAGGAAATGGCAGAGTACCAGACTTATCTGCGCCAAAAATTTTCACGAGTGCGGTGCAAGTCAAGCATGATCGAGATCGAACCCTGTAGCGAGCTAAGCCAGCACCCGCATCACTATCAACTTGTGCCGCACCGGACGACTTTCGCCGACTACTACCGCTACCACAGCTCGCCTTCGAGAAATCACTTTCTGGAACTGGGATATGACCACCCCGGCTGGCCCGATCATCAGGAGTTTTCGCGCTTCTTCTGTAACCACTTCTGCTCCCACTTCCGCACCGGCCGGATTCCGCCATCGGCGTGCAAAGTGCTCTGTTGCCTCTCCGGCGCAACGTGGCGAACCGGCGCGTTCAAAATAATCGACGGGGCTGTGGCGCTCCGGCGGCGCCAGGGTAATGCCGCTCTTTCGTAGGGGCTGCCGCGCGCAGCCTGAGCCAGCCTTCTCATGCGGCCGATCCTGGGGAAGCTGGCAGGTTAGAGTTAGAGTGGCTCACTCCTCTTCAACAACGCCGCATGGCTCCGTCGCACCGCCGGACGCCCCTTCACCGCAAATCCCGCTTGCCCGGCCGCCGCCAGTTCGCTTTCAAAATCCTCTTCTTTCACGTGCCCCACCGGTTCAACCACCAACAATGAAGCCCCCGGCTTCGACGCATCCCTTACTTCCCCAAAAAACTTGCTTACTGACGGCAACTCATGCACCACCGCAAATGCCAGCGTAAAATCCACGCTTCCCTTCAGGTCCGCAACCCCCAGCGAGTCCGGCGAAACCAGCCGCGCCTCGACCTGGCCGGGAAGTCTTGCCTTGGCCACGCGCCGTTTCAGACCCGCCAGCATCTTCGGCTGGATGTCCACCGCGACCACGCGCCCCGACGCCCCAACCAGCCGCGCCAGTTCGATTGTGAAGAATCCCATGCCCGGCCCCGGCTCGAGCACCGTCATCCCTTCCCGCACGTAGGGCTGCAGGGCTGCTATCGGATCAAGCATCCATCGCCGCAGCGGGCTCGCCAGAAAATATCCCAGCCACCATGGACACACTCTTTGAGCCACACATTTCCCTCAGCCTCAGCATAGGTCAGCGCGCGTGGAAAACAAAGCCGGTTGACAACAACCACGTAGGGACAGCCGCCCTCGGCTGTCCAAAGGAATCGTTACTGCGGTGAAGAGCTGACCGTGCAGTCTGCCAGTTCGGTTTAATCCATCAATACTTCGCCACGTATCCCTCCGTTCACGCCACTCGATGTCGTAAACGCTCCCACGATCATCCGTTGATCGTTCATGCCATAGGCAAACGTCCGGCTCCCGCTCGCATCGCTGAACTTCAGGTACTTTCCTCCATGCAGCAGGTCGCCAAAATAAGTGTCGTTCTCGTCCTCCCACGAAAACACCACGTCTCCGGCAGAATCAATGGCTCCCGCCGAGGAATCCTCCGCGTCCGGCACATCAATCGTCGTAAAATTCGTCCCGTCATACAGCGACGAGTGCGAGTCCCCTTCCTCGTCCAGCCACACCTCAGTCATCAGCCCCGCGTTATTGATGCCTCCGCCCAGCGTGTAGGCCGCCCCTGGAACGTCAATGGTCGTGTAGCTGGTGCCGTCGAACAAGAACCCATGCACGCCCGCCGAATCCACGAAATTGCCGTCGACCGCGCCCAGATCATTAATGCCCAATGCCTGCGAACTGGTTGACCCCGCCGGACTGATGTCGGTGAACTTCCCGCCCGAATACAAAAACGCCTGCAAGGTCTGCCGCGCCGTTGTGTACTGTCCGGCAATGTCGCCATTGTTATTGATCGCAAAACAGTAAGTTCCCGTCCCGTTCGGATCGTCAATGGTCGTCGCCTTGCCGTGCGCGATCTCGAAACCGTGCCACATTTCTTTAGAGTCAAGGTACGAACCGACCATGGCGCCCGCGTTGTTAATGCCGAGTACCGCCGTACTTTGCGAATTCGGAAAAACCACGGTCCGGAAGGTAAGACCCGACGCCGCCCCGTTGGCGGCCGCCATCACGCAACTGAACATCAGCACTACCATCATCACGCACACGCCCCATTTGCAATAGCTCATTGCTTCCCCCGTTTGTGATCTGTTGTGTGGCGCGGGCGTGCGCCCGCGCAGGCTTTGTGGAGCGGACACTCCTGTCCGCCGTTGTGAACAGCCCTTGCACCCTCAGTCTGCCCGAGCGCAGCCCAAGAGTGATTTTTCGCCGAGCGCATGTAGCGCTGCTTGGGAGCGCAAGAATCTTATGCAGCCCCGGATGCCCTGTCAAGCCCGCCCCCTGCGGCGTTTGCAAGTCTTGTGTGGCCTCGCCCGCAGGGCCCCTTCGCTCCATTCAGGATGACAAGATGAATGTGGCTGAAGTACTCGAAGGGAAACGATGCCAGATGGGGAAGCCTTCGGGGTTTAGCCGGGAGTGGGTTTCTCAGACGTGCCGTCGTCTTTTTCGGCGATGATCTGGCTTTTTGTTTCAGCGGGGAGGCCTTCCCGGATGCTGTTGATGATGTGCTTGCGGTAGGCCTGGTAGCCGGGGCTTGAAGGGCCTTTGCCAGATGATTCTTCGGCAGGTGGGGTTTGCGGTTCGGGCGGCAGACAGGGCCGAGGGGCGGAGCGTCGAACGTAGCGCTCGTCCCAGACGTGGTCGCCCAGAGTGGTTTTGTCCACCTCATCGAGGTCAATGACGACATCCCGGTTGTCGGGCTGGAAGCGGGCCTGACGCAGGTTGTTGGAAGCGGTGCGCAGGGCGTTCAGGGCGAGGGAGGCGGTTTTCTGATCTATGTGGTTGGAGAGAAGGAGCTCGATGACCTGCATGATGGCCATCTGGATGGATTCGGCATCTTCGAGGATGGGCAGGGCGAGGGATTGGCGGATGCGGCGGGCATTGCGGGCGTTGATGACGACGCGACGTTCATGCCAGCGTTGATGAAAGAAGCAGAAATGTTTTTCACGCAATGCGGGCGAACCGCACTGCATGCCATTTACTTTGACATGCTGACAGCGGGGAATGCCTTTGACGGGAATGTTCATGCCAGGCTCCAACATTCTTGATTGCCGATCTTTGGAATCAGCGGGTTGGCGCGGAGGTGCGATGGAAATCTTTGAGGAAAGACGAGTTAGAGGTAAAATCTAGATTTACCATGGGTTATATGTTTTATTTTTTGTATTGCATAAAGACAACATGGTGATGACGAAGGAAGGCGGGAGAAAAGTCAAGGGAAATCGGAGAAGCCCGAGGGGCATCAGAATGAGATGTCCCGGCAAAGTTTCACTTCAGCCCCGAGCCACCAAGCCAGTACCCGATGACGGTGCCGAGCGTAGTGGAGGCAAACGTACGAGTATCCTGATCCGAGGCGTGAGAAAGCAAAATGTAACCGCAGAAGGGCAAGGCCGCAGCTGTAAGCCCTATGCGAACGTATAACATTGTCTGCATGCGCGCTTCGCGCCGCCGCTTGGCTTTCTTGGCGGCTTCGTTGTCGCGAGGGCGACGTACTTTGCGCGCCCGTATTCTTCAACTCTCACGGCCTCAGGTTGGAAGCCGCCGCCCCCCGCTTCGTTGGGCGACGTGATGACGTGGACGCTCAGAAATTCATCCTCTTCCGTGTTGCGCTTTTCCGCCGCACGCTCAAGGGCCTCGATCTCTTCTGCGCTGGCCGCGCGTCTGTGCGTGACGAATTCGGACAGCATGAGAATCGCAAAGGCGAGGAGCAAGGTTATGGCGGCGTATTCCATGGCGGTTTATGGGTGGTTGCTTGAATCCTGCTCCAGCGCGGCGTTGACGTTGACTTGGCCGGTGGAGACGTTGATTTTGCGCTGCCAGGGTTTGAAGCCGGGCTTTTTGACGGAGATGTCGTGCTGTCCGGCGGAGACACCGACGGTTGAGGGCGTATTGCCGACGAAGTTGCCGTCGATTTCAATGTCCGCGCCATCGGGGGTGGAGGAGATCTCGAGCTGGGCCTGCGTGGAGGCGGGTGCGGCGGAAGTGGGTGCGGGTGTTGGGGTCGGATCTGCGCCAGCAGTCGTGGCGATTGGGAGGGGTTGCGTTGGCACGGATGCGCTTGCAGCACTTGTGCTCGCTTCTGTCGGTGCCCCCTTGGCTTCGGACTGGTTCGGCGTCGTTCCAGTTTCTCCCCGGCAGTCGGCTCTCGCGTCTTTCAGTTCTTCGGGCGTGTAGTTCTGGTTGATCACAATTACCTCAGCGCCACGTGACTGGAGGTTGCGTACATCATGGTCGGTTAATCTTCCGTGAAACGGAAAGCCGTCGGGGAGTTTTCCCTCGACATATTGGAACTGTTTGCCACGGATTCCGAATGAGTAAAGGTGACTTGTAATCTGATCCGCCGGACCCATTCGTTTGAGAATTACGCAGCTAGCTTTCTCGGCGTGACCGGCACCGTGCTCCGGGATTATGGCTCCAGATTGCGCGGAGGCTGGTGAGGCAGTGATTGACGCTGCGAGGACTATCGTAAGACGAAATGTCTTTTTCATGTCGAGATGGGCGGCGTTCGGATTTGACGCACACTACAACTCAGGGGTCGGGGGAAAGGGAAACATACTCCGGGAGGGGGTGGGAGTCAAGGGGGTGCGGCGGAAGTGGGTCAGTTCGGCGAAGCGCCACGCGGGATTCCTCGCTCCGCTGGTGAAAGCGTGGGACTTCGGAATGACGCCAACCCTGTTTGATTCCCAGCTGACGAAAACCGCTCACGACTTTGCTTGGGGCCAGGCTCAGGGAGGGGCAGCCGGCGGCGGAGCTTCGCTCCGCAGCACAGCCGAGGGCGGCTGTCCCTACGTGGTTTTTGTGAACTTCCCACCCAAAGAAAACCACCCTTCGACTGCGCAGGCTCACGATGGGGCCCTCGCGAGCGAGGCGCCCGCGCCGCGATGTGATTTTTCGCTATCATGATCCCACCATGTTCTCCCGCCGCACCGACTGGAAACTGACGCCGAACCGCTTCACCGAGGCGCAGCGCGAGATCGCGGCGGCCGGCATTGAGGTCCTCGACCTCACCGTGTCAAATCCCACGCGCGCCAGCTTGCATTATGACTCGGAAGCCATCCTGGCCGCGCTTTGCGATCCGCGTGCCCTCGACTACGATCCGCAGCCGGCGGGCCTGCTCGCGGCCCGCCAGGCCGTCGCCGCCTACTATCGCGAGCAACATGAGGGCTTCGATGTCGATCCCGAATCCCTTCTGCTCACGACGAGCACCAGCGAGGCCTACAGCTATGTCTTCCGCTTGCTGTGCAACCCGGAGGATGAGATTCTGGTGCCCAAGCCGAGCTATCCCCTGTTTGAGTTTCTCGCCGGTTTGCAGGACGTGAAGCTGACGCCTTATCCGCTGCTCTACGACCACGGCTGGCAGATTGATTTCCCGTCGTTATATAAGGCCGTCAATCACCGCACGCGGGCCGTAGTGGTGGTGCATCCCAACAATCCCACGGGGTCGTATGTCAGCAACACCGAGCAGGCCGAACTGAACCGTTTTTGCCGGGAATACAACCTCGCCATCGTCGCCGATGAGGTTTTTCTCGATTATGCGCACGATGGCGCGCCGCGGCCGAGTTTTGCGCTCAACAACGACTCCCTGACCTTCACCCTGAGCGGCTTGTCAAAAATCTCGGCTTTGCCCCAGATGAAGCTGGCATGGATGCTGGTGAGCGGGCCTGAAGAGAAACAGCAGGCCGCGCTGGAGCGGCTGGAAGTCATCGCGGATACATATTTGTCTGTCAACGCCCCGGTGCAATGTGCGGCGGCGGCCTTGCTCGATCAACGCAGGAATGTTCAGCCTCTGCTGCTCGACCGCCTGCGGACAAATCTGGCGGAACTGGATGAACAACTGGCGAGGCAGAAGACCTGCCAGCGGCTGGATCTCGAAGGCGGATGGTATGCGGTCCTGCGGGTTCCCGCAACGCAATCGGATGAAGACCTGGCGATTGAGATTCTGCGGAAAGAAGACGTCCTGGTCCATCCCGGACATTTCTATGATTTCCCCAGCGACGGCTATCTCATCCTGAGCCTCATCACGCCCTCGCACAAGTTCCACGAGGGCGTGACAAGGGTTCTCGACTTGCTTAATCAATGAGGATGGCGGGCCTTGTGCGCTTTTTGCGACGGCTGAGGATTTCGATGCAAAAGCCGAGCGAGCCCCGCCGCAGCCTACTGGGCGTCGCCGCAACCGCCCTTCTCGCCGAACGTCAACGGGCCTAAGTCGGTAAAGGCGCCGCTGGCGGCATATTGGCCGAAGCCCTTGCCGATTTGGCTATTGAGCGCGGGACCGACGAACACTACGTCACCGATCTCTTCCCCACCGGGTACATAAAATAGCGCCACAAGTTCGTTGTTGATAAATTGGAACACACCCTCGCTGCGCGTCACTATGTAGTTGCCGGTTACCGTGGCCGGGCCGCTGTGCGGGAATCCCGCGCTCCCATTGTCGGTTAGCGTAAGGCAATAGGTGTGGGTCCCGGCGTGACCAAAAGAAATATTCCACGTCAGCGGAAAGCTGCCGCTGAAGCTCTGGGCCATGACTCCGCTGGGCGCGAGTGTAAAAGCCACGATAGCCAAGGCTGCTGCTGCAAATACACCAAGGTTCTTAGTCATTTTTCTTCCTCCGCGACAAGTCGCAAGTTGCGGTGCTCGCGCAAAGATGCCGAGGCGGCGTGAGCCGGTTGTCGAGGAAATGTTAGATGATTGTAAAAACTCTCCCGGCGGAACATGCGCGATGGCACACCCGACTCCCATCGCCTATACTCTTGCCCATGACAAACAAGCCAGGATCATTCTGCTGGGTCGAACTGGGTACAACCGATCAGAACGCCGCCAAGAGTTTCTACGGATCGCTTTTCGGCTGGCAGTTCGAAGACCATCCCATGGGCCCGAGCGGGGTTTACACCATTTTCAAGCTGAACGGCCGGGAAGTCGCGGCAGGATACAAGTTGAATGCAGAGCAGGCGCAGCACGGCGTCCCTCCGCACTGGATGCTGTACATCGCCGCCGGGAGCGCCGACGGAAAAGCCGCCCGCGTCAAAGAGCTTGGCGGCAAGATCGAAGCCGGCCCTTTCGATGTGATGGATTTCGGCCGCATGGCGGTCGCGCAGGATCCTACCGGCGCATATTTCTCCATCTGGCAGGAGAAGGCCTCGCACAACAATCCTATCTTCAATGCTGATGGCGCGCTGTGCTGGGCCGACTTGAACACCCCCGACCCCGAGAAGGCCCGCCGCTTTTATGCGGACCTGTTTGGCTGGAAGATGAATGACGATACCGACGACGACCCGCCGTCAGGTTACATTCACATCCAGAACGGCGAAGATTTCATCGGCGGTATTCCGCCTGTCAAGTTCAACAATCCTCGCACTCCGCCTCATTGGCTTTTACATTTCCAGGTTTCTGATGTGGATGCGACCGCGGCAAAGGCCAAACAGTCAGGCGCCAGGTTTTATCTTGAACCGATGAGCATGGAGAATGTCGGCCGCCTCGCGGTCCTCACGGATCCACAAGGGGCCGCGTTCGCAATCTTCAAGTCTGCTCGAAAATAATGACCGTGTCCCCAGCCTTCGCACAGGACGAGGAAAGGCTGGGCCACCCTGAGGAAATAATCAGTGTCCGACCAGGAACGGATTGCTCTCCCGTTCTTCCCCGATCGTGGTCAGCGGCCCGTGTCCCGGCACCACAACCGTCTCGTCCGGCAGCGCGAGGACTTTCTCATGCAGGGAACGGATGATCTTGTCGAACGATCCTCCCGGCAGATCCGTGCGGCCGATGCTCCCGGCAAACAGCGTGTCTCCCGCAATGAGCTTTTGCTGGACTGGAAAGTAGAGGCAGATGCTGCCTTCGGTGTGACCGGGAGTGTGAATCACGTTGGCAGCGAGCGATCCGGCTTTGACTTCATCGGCCTGCGCCAGGCTGCTGTCAATCTCCACCTTGCCTGGATTTACCACGCCAATCCAGGCGGCCTGGACGTCAAGCATTTTGAGCAGCGCGTAATCGTTTTCGTTCAGCAGAATCGGCGCGCCGGTAAGAGCGCGCAGTTTCATGGCCCCGCCAACGTGATCAATGTGGGCGTGGGTAATAACGATCTGCCTGATCTTTAAATTGTGTTTGCGGACGAGGCTGAGCACCTCTTCAATGTCATCGCCGGGATCGATCACCATTCCCTCGCGCGTGCTTTCGTCCCCGATGACGGAGCAGTTGCACTGCAACGGCCCTACAGGCAGGATTTCGTGGATCATCACAGTTATTCCCGGCGATAAACCGGCGCTTGCCGGTCGTGCCAGTGATTCACCCAATGGCTACTTCTGCTGCGGTGTAGCGGGAGGAACCGCGGGCTTTGCCGGCGCCGACTTGGCGGGACTGCTCTTGATACCTTGCAGCACCGAAGACGGGCCACTGTGACGGGACGCGGCGATGGAGAGCGTAATCGACGTCACCATAAAGATGACGGCCGACCAGGTGGTCGCCTTGGAAAGAGCGGTGGCCGCGCCGCGCGGACCAAATGCCGTCTGGCTGCCCATACCTCCGAAAGCTGCGGCGATGTCGCCGCTTTGACCGCTTTGCAGCAGTACGACGATGACAAGAAAGAGGCAAACAATAATATGGACTACCGTAATGAGCGTAATGATCATGTACGACTCTTAATTGCTAGGATCCGATTGCCACGATTCAGATGCCTAATTGGGATGGTGAGTTAGGAGGTACGCGTGTCCGCGCACGTCCTGAATATCATGCTACGGGGGATTGCCGGATGCGTCAAGCGCACCCCCGTCCCGGTACTGTGCAACCGCAGAGGCAGGAATCACAAAGAAATAACGGGCGCAGCTTTGTTGGTTGCGCCCGTGTATCCCGGGACAGAACCCCTACTCGTACAGGTTCAACGTATTGGTTGCGTCGTCCACGTAATAAACGCCTTGATCCGGAATATTGAACAGCCCGAACAAAGCGCCCGCTCCCGGAGGGCTTCCCGAATGATCGAGAAGAGCCTTCTTGATCAACGATCCCGCCGGAGTGGTTTGCACCATGAATCCGTTGTTGCCATTGGTAGTCAGTATGTTGCCGTTCGGAGCGACGAACAGGCCCAGCGGATCGCTGAGGCTGCCGTTTTGTGAGATCGTCGTGCCCACGCCCGCCGATGTGCCGCGTGTCACCGGACCTGCAATTGCCGCAATCCGGTTGTTGATGCTGTCAGCCACGTAAAGAGTGGTGTTGTCAGGGCTGAGGCCGGCGCCGGTGGGTCCGATCACTAATGCGTCAGGATCGGTACGTTCAGAAAAGCCGGAGCCTACTGTCACCATGGACTCGACGACCGGCATTGATCCGTACGGGATAGTGAGCACAATGCGCACCACCGTGCCTTCGTTCACGATGCTACCGCCTCCGGCAACTGTGCCGTTGAGCACGTTGGTGACGAACAAAGTGGCTTTGCTGCCCTGGTCGTAGGCCGTGGAGTCCCATGGCCCGTTAATCAGGCCGCCGGAAATAGTCTCAACCACGTTGCCATTGCTGTCGAGCACGATCAGGCAACCGGCCTGGGCTGTGGCGGCAGTTCCATCCGTGGTCGGCAGGCTGCCGACAATGACCCAACCGCTGCTCAGTGCGGTAAGGGCGGTGGTCAAGCCAACCCCGCCGGGGCAGGGGCCTGGCAGCGTGCTGGCATCAATTTGCGCAAACAAGCGGGCGTTGCCGCCGGGCGCGATCTGCACGATAGTTGTGCCGGTACCTTGAAGATTCGCGCTGCTGTTGAAGTTGCTGACCAAAAGGTTGCCCTTCACCAGGGCGCCATCCGTGACCGGTAGACGAACAAGGCCGTAAGGATTCACGTCCCCGTTCGGGGGAACCGTCGAGGCGATGGTTGTAATCGGGTTGGATGAAGCGAAAGCGGTGGCGACGAGCAATATTGTGGCTACTAATGTCGCGGTGATGGCTGTCCGGGGAGCCGTGGGTGTCAAGCCGGGCATACTGACTTTGATTGTTTCTCTCCTCTCTATGTCTATGTGGCTTGGTACGGGTCGGTGAATTGTCATCTTGGTGTCTTGTGAAAAAATGTTACGGAGAGAGAGGCTTCCGGCTGTCAGGATGATGTCACAAGCGTGTCATTTTTTGAGCCGGCAACCAGTGACAATTCCACCTACATTATTTGCCTTACGTTGGTGGCTTTCTGGGCACTTTCTGCCGAGGCCGTGTTATCACCTCGGGCTGCGTTAGTTATCAGAGCCGATAACTCATCCAGAATGAAGGCGCCGTGAGGTGTTTCTGCTTACGGACTTCCTGGTATGTGACTTGCACCATCCTGAATGCAAGCATTTCTACCATCAGGGAGGCAGACGTGTTGATACCAGGAATTTCAAGCAGCCACCTCTCCAGCCCCGCCACCAACCCATCCGGCGTGGCGCTGCCGCGGAACGGCGGATTTCAACAAATCGCGCAGGCGCTGCAATCAGGTAATTTAAGCAGCGCTACGCAGATCTTCACGGCGCTGACGCAAAATGCCGCCAGCAGCTCGGCAATTCAGAACGCACAAGTTACCCAGGATCTGAATGCGCTGGGAACCGCGTTGCAGTCGGGAAATCTTTCTGCGGCCCGGCAGGCGTACTCCAGTTTTAAGCAAGACCTGCGAAACGCAAACCCGGCAACCGGGATGCATCATCACCATCATCACGGCCGAGAGAGAATTCCGCAGGCTTCGTCCCCAGGCTCGGACTTCGGCGCAAACGTCCCGACCAGCGTGTTTTCCGCCAACGGGTCAAATATTGGCGGGAACGCAACCAGCCCAGGCGGTAGTCTTCTTCCATTTGGATTAGCGGCATGAAGTGCGTGAGTGCAGACGATGCCCACACGGAGTCAGGTTTAGCCGATAGCGATGAATGCCACGTCCCAAGGTAACTTCGCGCAGAACTAAAGTTGCCGGGGACGGTGCCGATTCACTCTTACAGATGCAGAGCGCCGAATTGACCAAGGCGACGCAACTATCAGGTCGGCAACCAAAAGCAAGGAGACAATCATGTCAGCAGCAGGTATTTCGACAGCAAATCTTTCGCAACTGAGCGGCCCCATCTCGAGTATCGGAAGCATCAACCCGGGCCGCGCCAATGCTCTTGCCCTCACCCAGTCGCTTTTGGAGGGCAACCTGGCCGGGGCGCAACAGGCATATGATGCCATCAGCGCGGCGGGAACCCATTTCACAAATCCTGAGCTAATCGCGGATTTCACAGCTCTGGGATCGGCGATTCAGTCAGGAGACCTGTCCGGAGCGCAACAGGCGTTGGTGACGCTCCAGAATGCAATCCGTGGCGGCGGACAAGTCCCGAGCGCGGGGGGCGCTACCCCGGAGATTGTCCTCAACATCAGCGCGGCCGCTGCCGGCGCGGCGGCTGTTGCATCCAGCACGGATGCGGCGGCGCCATCCAGCAGTGCTGCCACTCCGGCAGCATCGGCCACTTCGCCAAGCACCGCGGCGTCCGCTCCTGCCTCTGGGGCGGCATCCGGGACGACTTCCTCAACCACGCCGGCAGCGACGGCCACGCCTGAGATCGTACTGAGTTTCGGCGGAGGCAGTAACAGTGCTCCTGGAATTACGCTGAACCTGAACGACAACGGCGCGGAGCAGCTTGGCATCAGCGTGTCCAACAACGGATCGGGGGAACAGGTTACCCTCAGTCTGGGTTCAGGGTCGAGCTCGGCTGAGCAGATTCAACTCAACCTGGCGCAGAACCAGGCGCTGGCGATTAACCTGGTGGGTTGATCCGCTCGGTCCGCAGTTCTGAAAGTCGGTTAGAATTTCTTCTTTATGGAGAAATTCCAGCTCTGGGCGGAGCCGTGGTGGGTTAATCTTCTGGTTTTGGTTCCCTTCCTGGTTTCGTGGTTGTGGCGGCGCAACGGGCTGCTGCTGGCGAAGCGGCAGCTCATGGTTCTAAGCATCTTTGCGCTGTCTTTCGGCTTTGTTGAAGCCGCGGTAGTGGTTTACCTGCGGGCCGCGATTGGCCTGTTGCCGGGTTACCACGGAACTTTGTTCGATATCCAACATTCCCCTGCTGCTTACCAGCAACAAAGCTCGGTGGCTGCCGTTCCTCCCGGCCTGCTGACCATCGAAGTCGTACGTGAGGCGGCGACGATGCTTATGCTGTTGAGCGTTGCGTTGCTCGCTGCCGCCAGGGCCGCTGAACGCTGGGCCCTTTTCCTTTGGGCATTCGCCGTCTGGGACATTTCCTACTATGCGGGGCTCTGGGCCACAGTACGATGGCCCATGTCCTTAAAGGACCCGGATGTCCTGTTTCTGATTCCGGTGCCCTGGATCGCTCAGGTTTGGTTCCCCCTGCTGGTGAGTGGTTTGTCGATGGCCGCGGTGGCTTTTTCCAGAAAAAGCGCGGGCCAGCCGACGGTTTGAAACACAGGTGTGAATTAAAACCGGCAAGGCGACCTGAAGGGCAAGTTACTGCGGTATGTCACTAAGGTCATCTTGTTACCTAAAGAAGTGTGCCTCACTCTATTGCCGAGGAAAACCCTGCCTGGACCCGATTCCGCATGAGCAGCGCCAAGACTTCGACCACGGGAACTGACTGGACTCAATTTCTGAGCGATCCCGTCGTGGCCCGCAATCTCGAGGCGTTGTTGCGTGCCTATCGCGATGCCGACCCTGACAAACGCGATCAGGCAGTCCGTGATACTCTCGAGGACATTCGCAGCGGGATGGCAGGAGGCGAAGGGCAAGAGCAATCTCAGGTCTGCGTACCGAACCTCACTTCTCCCTCCGCGATACCGCCGTTTTCGCCTCAGCCTGAAGCCGGCTCGCAGAAAGAAGATCGCCGCCGTCACCCACGGACGAAGTGCTTCGTCGCTGTCGAACTGCGGGTACAGGGATCCAATGCTCCGATATGGGGCAACCTTTCCAACACCAGCACCGGGGGATGCTTCGTCGAAACCACCTCTCTGCTGGAAACCGGCGTTAAGCTCGAGATAGGCCTTTGGGTGGCCAACGGCACGATCTGGGTGAAAGGCATCATCGTGAATGGCATTGTCACGCGGAGCAAACCTTGCCTCGGCGTTCGCATCAAGTTCACAGACCTGGAAGATAAGGAGCGGGAGACCCTACGGGAGTTCCTTAAGTTCGTGGACGCCGCGACCCAGGGCTACAACAAACAGCACGGTTACCTGGCACGCATAAAGCGTTAGTTCTTCGCTCGCTTTCTCTTCAATTTCTTCGGCGAATCCTCATCCGGCAGATTTCATCCAAGAGTGTAAGCCGGATCCGCTCTCGCCCCGATACGGAACTTGATACACTGACAATCTGCGGATCGCGAGGGTTCTTTTCAACTCACTGAGGAGACTTCTTTAAATGGCCGCGAGCGAACAGACTTTACTGACCGCCAAGCAGTTGGACGCGCTCTGCATTAATACCATTCGCACCCTCTCGATCGACGCCGTGCAGCAGGCCAATTCCGGGCATCCCGGAGCGCCGATGGCTCTGGCGCCGGTGGCTTATTGCCTGTGGCAGGAGTTTCTGCGCTTCGATCCTGCTGATCCCCTTTGGCAGAACCGTGACCGCTTTGTGCTTTCCAATGGCCATGCTTCCATGCTGCTGTACTCCATACTGCATCTGGCCGGCGTTCACGGCGCCGACGAAAATTTGCGCCCGACTGCTGACTTCGCCGTCACTCTCGATGACATAAAGAAATTTCGCCAACTGGGCAGCAAAACTCCCGGGCATCCCGAATATCGCCTGACTACCGGAGTGGAAACAACCACAGGGCCGCTCGGTCAAGGGGTGGGAACCAGCGTGGGCATGGCAATGGCGGCGAAGTGGCTGGGCGCCCGCTACAACCGCCCGGGCTTTGAGATTTTTAATTACAACATTTATACCGTTTGCAGCGACGGCGACATGATGGAAGGGGTGGGCAGCGAGGCGGCATCGCTCGCCGGTCATTTGAAGTTGTCGAATCTGTGCTGGATTTACGACGACAACCACGTCACCTTGGATGGCCCCGCTGATTGGTCGTTCAGCGAAGATGTGGGAGAGCGATTCCGCGGCTACGGATGGAATGTGCTGCATGTCTCCGACGCCAACGATCTTGAGGCTCTACGCAAAGCCTATGAAGGATTTCTGCAAGCCCACGATAGGCCGACATTCATCATCGTTGATACCCACATCGGCTATGGTTCTCCCCACAAACAAGACAAGAGCGCGGCGCACGGCGAGCCGCTTGGAGAAGAAGAAGTTCGCCTCGCCAAGAAATTTTATGGCTGGCCCGAAGACGCAAAATTTCTAGTTCCGGACGGTGTGCGCGAGCATTTCGCTTACGGAATTGGCAAACGAGGAAAAGAATTAAATCGTAGTTGGCAGAAATTGTTTTCTGATTACCGGCAGGCCAATGCCGATCTGGCAAACCAGCTTGATCTCATGCAGCGCCGCGAGCTTCCCACCGGATGGGACAAGAATTTGTCCAGCTTCCCTGCGGATCCCAAGGGTCTGGCAACACGCGAAAGCGCCGGAAAAGTCCTAAATGTCCTGGGACAGAACGTTCCCTGGCTCGTAGGCGGATCCGCCGACCTTGCCAGCTCCACGAAGGCGGTTTTGAAATTTGACGGCGCCGGAGATTTTCAGGCCGGGCACTACGAGGGCCGCAATCTGCACTTCGGCGTGCGCGAGCACGCTATGGGCGCGGCTTTGAATGGCCTGGTGCTGTCGAATGTGCGCCCGTATGGCGGAACTTTCTTCAACTTCAGCGACTACATGAAACCCGCCATCCGGCTGGCTGCGCTCATGGAAATTCCGGCGATCTACGTTTTCACGCACGATTCCATCGGCCTTGGAGAGGACGGTCCGACCCACCAGCCGATTGAGCAACTGGCTTCATTGCGGGCTGTTCCGGGATTGATGTTGCTGCGGCCCGCTGATGCGAATGAAGCCGTCGAAGCGTGGAAAGTGATCATGCAATTGAAGAATGAGCCGGCAGCTCTGGTGCTGACGCGCCAAGCGGTGCCGACATTCGACCGCACGAAATATGCTTCGGCGTCGGGTGTTGCCACAGGCGCATATGTTCTCGCAGACTCAAAAGGCGGCAAACCAGATGTAATTCTGATGGGGACCGGGAGTGAGGTATCTCTTTGCCTCGGCGCTTATGAACAACTCACTCCCGAGGGCGTAAAAGTCCGTGTCGTGAGCATGCCGTCGTGGGACCTCTTTGAAAAACAGGAAGAATCCTACAAGAAACAGGTATTCCCTCCCGAGGTCAAAGCCCGGGTTGCCGTCGAGCAGGCTTCGACTTTCGGCTGGTCGAAGTACGTGGGCCCGAATGGAATCGTGATTGGCATGCACACCTTCGGCGCTTCTGCACCACTCAAAGATCTGCTTAAGAAATTCGGCTTTACCGTGGAACACGTTGTCGAGGCAGCCCGCGAGGCGATTCGGCAATCCAAATAGCAGATTTGATTTGCAACGAAAGCACAACTCAGACATCTTCTAGGAAAGAGGCCATTATGCAGCCAACCGGAATTCTCGAAAGCGCAAAAGCCACCAACCCCCTGAAAAATCTGCTGAATTTCGGCCAGTCGGTGTGGCTGGACTACATCCGGCGCGATCTGATCGAAACCGGCGAATTGAAACGCCTGATCGAAGAGGACGGGCTGCGTGGAATGACCTCCAATCCCTCCATTTTCGAGAAGGCGATTGTGGAAAGCCGCTATTACGCCGACCTGTTGAAGTCTCTCGAATCAAAGACCGATCTCGATGCCAACGGCCGTTACGAAGTGCTCGCCATCCGCGACATTCAGGATGCCGCCGATATTCTGCGGCCGGTGTATCAGCAAACTAGAGGGCGCGATGGATACGTCAGCTTCGAGGTCTCGCCCCACCTGGCGCGCGACACCGAAGGCACGCTGAAAGACGCGCGGCGGCTATGGAAGACCATAGGCCGCGAGAACCTGATGATCAAGGTTCCAGGCACGCCAGAAGGCATCCCGGCTTTCCAGCAATTGATCAGTGAAGGCATCAACATTAATGTCACGTTGTTGTTTGCACAGGAGGTTTATGAAAACGTAGCTGAGGCTTATATCGCCGGACTGGAACAACTTGCGGCGCGCGGGGGAGACGTCAGCAAAATCGGCAGCGTGGCCAGCTTCTTCATCAGCCGCATTGATTCTTCCGTGGATTCGACCATTGAACAACGTCTGAAAACGGCAAAATCCGAAGGCGAGAAGGCGCAACTGCATAGCATCGAGGGCAAGGTTGCCATCGCCAACGGAAAGCAGACCTACCAGCGTTATCTGAAAATCTTCGGGACTGACCGATGGAAGAAACTCGCCGCCAAAGGCTCGCAGACCCAGCGCGTGCTGTGGGCCAGCACCAGCACCAAGAACAAGAATTACAGCGACGTGCTTTACGTGGACGAGATGATCGGCCCGGACACGGTTAACACGATTCCACCTGCCACGTTAGACGCATTCCGCGACCACGGTCATCCGCGGGCCAGTTTAACGGAAGGCATTGACGCCGCGAACCTGGTCATGCAAACGGCGGAGAAGCTCGGCATTTCCATGAAAGAAGTAACCGACAAGCTGACCGAAGACGGCGTCCGCCTCTTCGCCGATTCTTTCACCAAACTGCTGCAAGCCGTGGACAAAACCTCGAAGAGCAAGTGAGGCTGCGTGGACCAGCAAACATTCCAACTGCCGGATGCGCTCGCATCCTCAGTGAAGAAAACTGTTGACGACTGGCGGTCGGGCGATAAAGTCCGCCGTCTGTGGCAGCACGACGCCTCGCTTTGGAGCAACACCGACGAAGCCAGTTGGCTGGGCTGGCTTGATATTGTTGGGCAACAACTTGCCCACCGGAGCGATCTAAGCCGCCTGGCCGAAGAGGCAAAATCCGGCGGGTTCTCTCATATTCTTTTGCTGGGCATGGGCGGTTCCAGCCTTTGCCCCGAAGTGCTGGCTACCACATTTGGCCACATCCACGCGTTTCCGGAGCTGCACGTTCTGGATTCCACCGATCCCGCCCAGATAAAAGCAATCGAGCAGAAGCTTGATATCGCGAGAACTTTGTTCGTGGTTTCCAGCAAGTCGGGCTCGACCCTTGAGCCGAACATTTTCAAACAATATTTTTTTGAGCGGGCGAACCAGGCGATCGGATTAGAAAAGCCGGGAAATCATTTCATCGCTATCACCGATCCCGGTTCCAAGATGGAGCAGGTAGCGAAGGGCGACCGTTTTCGCCATATCATGCAGGGCGTGCCCAGCATTGGCGGACGCTACTCCGCGCTCTCGAATTTTGGCATGGTTCCTGCCGCTCTCATGGGCCTGGACACCGGCGCGTTTCTGGAGCGCACAGCCCAGATGGTGGAGGCTTGCGGCCCTGCGACTGCGTTGGAAGCTAACCCCGGCGCGATGCTCGGAATTGTCCTCGGAACGGCCGCAAAGAATGGCCGCGACAAAGTCACCATAGTAGCCTCACCGGAAATTTTCGATCTCGGCGCATGGCTCGAACAACTGCTGGCTGAATCCACCGGAAAACAAGGCAAGGGCATCATTCCTGTCGATCGGGAGTTGCTGGGTTCGCCGGATGTGTATGGCAATGATCGCATCTTCGCTTATCTACGTTTGCAGTCCGCTCCCGATGCCGCGCAGGATGCGAAAATCACCACGCTTGAGAAGGCGGGCCATCCAGTAATTCGCATTTCTCTCGCCGATATTTACGATCTCGGTCAGGAATTTTTCCGTTGGGAAATTGCCACCGCGGTGGCTGGGGCGGTCATCGGAATCAACGCGTTCAACCAACCGGACGTCGAAGCCAGCAAAGTTGTCACTCGCCAGTTAACCTCCGAATACGAGAAAGCTGGTTCGCTGCCAGCTGAAAAGCCATTACTTAATGACGGCGCCGTCAAACTTTTCACCGACGCCAGGAATGCCGATGCGTTGGGAAAAGCAGCGGGAAACGACCGGTCGCTTGCGGGCTATTTGCGCGCCCATCTCGCGCGCTTGTCTGCCGGAGATTATTTCGCATTGCTTGCCTACATCCAGATGAACCTTGCGCATGAGGAACAATTACAAAAGATGAGGACTGCATTGCGGGATAGAAAGCTGGTTGCGACATGTCTGGGATTTGGGCCGCGCTTTCTGCACTCGACCGGGCAAGCCTATAAAGGCGGCCCGAACAGCGGAGTCTTTTTGCAGATCACCTGCGATGATGCAGCTGATTTGCCGGTGCCGGAACAGAAATATACTTTTGGCGTGGTCAAAGCGGCACAGGCCCGCGGCGATTTTCAAGTGCTCGCCGAGCGCGGCCGCCGCGCGTTGCGCGTGCATCTTGGAAAGGATTTGAAATCAGGCCTGGCGCATTTAACCGCGAGTTTTCTTGAGGCGCTCGGATGAACATCCGGACCTGAAGCCAGCAAGGAGCAATCATGCGTTTAGGAATGGTGGGCTTGGGAAAAATGGGCGCCAACATGACGCGCCGGCTGATGCGCGGCGGTCACGAGCTGGTGGCCACCGACCTGAACGCCGAGAACGTCAAAAACATTGCCGCAGAAGGGGCCATCGCGTCCGCTTCGCTCGACGACTTCGTCAGCAAACTGGGCACGCCGCGTATCGCGTGGCTCATGGTGCCGGCCGGCGATCCCACCGAAAAAACCGTGCAGGCATTGTCGCAGCGCATGTCGTCAGGCGACATTCTGATTGACGGCGGCAATTCCTATTTCAAAGATGACGTTCGCCGCTCGAAGCAACTTAAAGACAAAGGCATTCATCATGTGGACGTCGGCACCAGCGGCGGCGTGTGGGGCCTGGAACGCGGATACTGCATGATGATCGGCGGTCCGAAAGAAGTGGTGCAGCAACTCGATCCCATCTTCAAGACTCTGGCCCCCGGACGCGGCACGATTCCCCGCACGCCGGGGCGCGAGAAAATGTCCGGAACGGCAGAAGATGGCTATATTTACTGCGGCCCCTCAGGCGCTGGCCACTTCGTCAAAATGGTGCATAACGGAATCGAATACGGAATCATGCAGGCCTACGCTGAGGGCTTCGACATCTTCAAGAACGCGACCAGTAAAGAACTGCCGGAAGATCATCGCTACGATCTGAATCTGCCGGATATCGCTGAAGTCTGGCGACGGGGCAGCGTAGTCAGTTCATGGTTACTTGATCTGACCGCAATGGCGCTCGCCGAAAATCCAACGCTCTCCGAATACACCGGTTTCGTGCAGGATTCGGGCGAGGGACGATGGACAATCCAGGCTGCCATCGAAGAAGCAGTACCGGTCGATGTTCTTTCGGCGGCGCTTTTTGTACGTTTCCGCTCGCGCGAGGAACACACTTTTGCGGAGAAGATGCTTTCGGCGATGCGGCAGAAGTTCGGCGGCCACATCGAGCTCTCCGCCTCCAAGAAAACTGCTTAACGAAGGGCTGGCGACAAAGGAAATAATCATGGCACAAGCAGACGTGATGCCGGAAGTTGGACAACAACGCAAGGGCCGGCCCGCCGATCCATGCGTCATGGTGATTTTCGGCGCGGGCGGCGACCTGACCCAGCGCAAGCTCGTTCCTGCTCTCTACAACCTTGCGAAGGCGCAGTTGCTCTCGCGCGAGTTTGCCATCGTCGGCATCTCGCACAGCCAGATGTCCACCGAGGATTTTCGCAAAAAGGTGGGTGAATATATCAAGCACTACGCGGGATCAGATATTGACACAGACATCTCCGAGTGGTTTCTCAAACGGCTTTACTACATCACGGCTGAGTTCGGCGACAAGAACGTATATGGGCAGTTAAAAACCTTCCTTGAAAAGGTGGATCACGACCACTCGACCCATGGCAACTACTTCTTTTATCTGGCGACTGCGCCCAGTTTCTTTGGGCCGATTGTGGAACAACTCTCTGGCGCCGGGCTTATGGATGAGAACCAGCATTGGCGCAGGGTAGTGGTCGAAAAGCCCTTTGGCCATGATCTGGATTCGGCCCGCGCCTTGAACAAGCAGTTGTTGCAGGTGGTCACCGAAAAGCAGATTTACCGCATTGATCATTATCTGGGGAAAGAAACGGTTCAGAATATTCTGGCCTTCCGTTTCGCCAACGGGATTTTCGAGCCCATCTGGAACCGCCGCTACATTGACCACGTACAGATTTCGGTGGCTGAAACCGTAGGCGTAGAGCAGCGCGGCAGCTACTACGATCAGGCAGGGGCTTTGCGGGATATGGTGCCCAACCACATCATGCAGCTGATCAGCCTGACGTCAATGGAGCCGCCGATCTCTTTTCGCGCAGACGCGGTCCGCGACGAGCAGGCCAAAATTCTCCACGCCATCCAGCCGCTTACGTCGGAGGAGGTTCTGAGCAAGACCGTCCGCGGCCAGTACGGTAATGGCACGATCGGCAACGAGCATGTTCCCGGCTACCGCGAGGAAGAAGACGTCCCGGCCGATTCCAGGACAGAAACCTTCGTCGCCATGAAAGTCCTGATTGACAACTGGCGCTGGGCCGACGTTCCCTTCTATTTGCGCACAGGCAAGCGGCTGCCTGCGCAAAACACGCATATTGTCATCCAGTTCCGCCGCGCTCCGTTCGTACTTTTCCGCGATACTCCGGTCGAGAACCTCATGCCCAATCAACTGGTGCTGCATATTCAGCCCGAAGAAGGGATTTCGCTGCAATTCGCTGCCAAGGTGCCGGGGCCGATCATGCGCCTGGGCGCCGTGGACATGAACTTCGAGTACGCCGATTACTTCGGCACTCAGCCCAGCACCGGCTACGAGCGCTTGTTGCACGACTGCATGATCGGAGATCAGACTCTTTTTCAGCGCGCCGACATGGTCGAAGCGGGGTGGTGCGTAGTCAGCCCCCTGCTCGATGTCTGGAAGGCGCTGCCGCCACGTTCGTTCCCTAACTATCACGCCGGCACCTGGGGTCCGCGCGAAGCCGAAGAGCTCATGGAACGCGATGGACGCCACTGGAGAAACTTCGAAAAGTGATCCTCGCCGGCGACATCGGGGGAACCCACGCGAGGCTTGCATTCTTTGAGGTTGCCGATGGTCGCTTTCAGATCAAATCCTGCACGGTCTTTCCCAGCCATGAGTTCGGCGGACTAGATCAGATCGTGGGCAGGTTCATGGCCGCTGCTTCCTTTCAGCCCGCCGCGGCGTGCTTTGGAATCGCCGGGCCCGTGCGCGACGGTCGCGTGCAAGCATCGAATCTTCCCTGGGTCGTCGAATCAAGCTCGTTGGCCCGCGAACTCAAGCTGAAGAATGTAATTCTGATTAATGATCTCGAAGCCAACGCGTGGGGTATTGCTGCTCTCCAAAGCAAAGATCTCGTCGCGCTCAATCCCCGGCAAGGAAGTGGTTCGGGGAATCAGGCAGTGATTTCAGCGGGTACCGGACTGGGCGAAGCCGGGATGTACTGGGCGGAGAAGAGTTATGAGATTTTGGCCAGCGAGGGCGGCCACGGAGATTTCGCCCCCCGCAATGAGCTGGAGATCGAAATGCTGCGCTTTTTGATTTCCCGCTTTGGCCATGTGAGCACGGAGCGGGTAGTTTCCGGGCCCGGCCTGGTGAATATTTTCGAGTTCCTGTGTCAGACCGGACGCGGCAAAGCGCCAGAATGGCTCGCAGACGAAATGTCGCGCGATGATCCGGCGGCTGTGATTTCCCGCGCCGGGATCGAAGGCAAATGTCCGGTGTGCGAACAGGCTCTCGACATCTTCATTTCCGCCTATGCGGCCGAATCCGGTAACGTCGCTTTGAGGTTCATGGCAACTGGCGGAGTCTATCTCGGAGGCGGCATTGCGCCCAAGCTGCTTCCCAAGCTTCAAGAGAGATCATTCATGGACGCTTTCACAGGCAAAGGACGCCTGCGCTCCTTGCTCGAATCTATCCCTGTCCACGTGATCATGAACGACCAGACTGCCCTGCTCGGGGCGGCGCGGTGCGCCGCGGTGAAAGGATTGAGCCTCGTATGACCCCCCGAATCCTTGATACTCCTGCCGAGTTGTTCCAGGCTGCGGCCAATGAGTTTGTGACTCGCGCTTCCAAGGCCGTGCACTCAGAGGGCCGGTTTACGGTTGCTCTTTCCGGCGGATCCACTCCCAAGAGTCTGTATGCCTTGCTCGCCGGCGGTTCTTTACCCTCCATTCCCTGGGACAAGATTTATTTCTTCTGGGGTGACGAGCGCCACGTTCCGCCCGACCATCCCGAGAGCAATTTCCGCATGACGAATGAAGCCATGTTGTCGAAAGTGCCCGTTCCCCGGCAAAACATTTTTCGCATGCCGGGAGAACTACCAAATGCTGAGGATGCCGCACTGGCCTACGAGCGCGAACTGCAACGGTTCTTTCGTCTTCAGCCCGGAGAGTTCCCTCGCTTCGATTTGATCCTGCTCGGCATCGGCCCTGATGGACACGTTGCCTCTCTTTTCCCGGCTACCACTGGCTTGTTGGAGCAACATCGCCTCGTCGTGGCCAATTGGGTGGAGAAATTCAAGACCTACCGCATCACGATGACGCTTGCGGTGATCAATTACGCTGCGTGTGTCATGTTTCTGGTCAGCGGGTCCGACAAAGCCGAGATCGTCAAGGAGATTTTTGAAGAACCAAATGCACACTTACCGGCGCAGCAGGTGAGGCCGGCGAATGGCGAGCTTTTGTGGATGATGGATCGGGGGGCTGGCAGCGCTTTGAAGCGCTAGAACACCGGTACCAGATTGTGCTTCTTCTGAAACATCTTGCGATCAACTGTACGCAAAACATCTTCGAAATCAGTGCCGGTTATGTACGGCGCCAGGCCGAAGGAGAACGACAAATCATAGCTCTTGTGATGGCCGTGGTTCCATTCTTCCACCAGGCGGAGCAGGCGCTGGATGGGGTAGTCGGCTTGCTCCTCCGTGGTGTCGGGCATGACCACCAGAAACTCATCCCCGCCCTGGCGCAATACAATGTCGCCGCCGCGGAACACGGTCCGCAACATGCCGGCAAAATCAGTCAGGATCCTGTTGCCTTCGGCTGTCCCGAATTTTGCATTGATGCCGCGGAAGCCATTGATGTCAATGGTCATGAAGGTGAGGTGGCTGCCGATCCGGTTGGCGCGGGAGACCTCCCGTGGAATCAACTCGCTCATGGCGCGCCGGTTGAGCAATTGGGTCAGCGGATCAATCAGAGAAAGACTTTCCAGCCTTTCATTCAGAACCAGTTCGCTGATCAGCGCTCGGCGGGTATGATTCAGGGTCAGTTTCTGGCTGATCAGATAAATGTTGAACAGCAGGATGAGGGAGATCAGCCCGAAGAACAGTTGCGGCAGGTACGCATGCTCGACGCGAACCACCTTCTGGGCCCACATCACATTGGGCAAGACCAGCGCGAGTATTCCGGCGGTCAGCACCAGGATGACCAGGACGCCGATAGACCACAATTGAAGGTCGCGGCCGGAAAGCGCCTGAATCTGGCGCTGGATTTCCTCGGCCCGCGCCAGCATGGAGGTTTGTTCAACCAGTTCTGCCTTTACCGCCACAAGCTCTCCTCTTCGCGAAGTAGGGCACGACGCAATATTTATAAATTTTCCACTTGAAGCGGACAGAAACGATGGACAAATTGCGCAGAGCTGTTACGTTGGTAATCTTACGAATTGTCATGATGAAACCTGGACCAGGGTTCCATGCCAGGCATCAGGCACCATGAACTGCGAATCCGGTTCCAAGGAGAGCGCGGAATGCAGGACGGCCGTGGCGCAGTGAGGACAACCCTTTAAGGAAACTGCATGAATGGTGCCACCAACCCGAAAGACAGAGCCGAAGTGCGCGACTATCTGGCGGCTGAGCGAACGTTTCTCGCCTGGATCCGCACCGGACTCGCGCTCATGGGATTCGGCTTTGTGGTGGCCCGCTTCGGCCTGTTCGTTCAGCAGTTGCGGGTATTCCAGCAGATGCCGCTGAGTTCTTCCAGCGGTCCGTCGCTGTGGATCGGCACAACCCTGATTACAGTCGGAGTGATCGTGAATCTTTCTGCCGCCTGGCGCCACCGGCAATTGGTCCGCGATCTCGATCAGGGCAAAGCTTCAAACTCCCGGTCTACGTTCCCGGCCGTGGCCACCGCGGTGTTTCTGGCGTTGGTTGGAATCGCCATGGCGATATACCTGTTGTCTGTGCGCACTTCCACCAGGAATTCAGAAAACGTGAAGGAGATCAATATGGCATCCGCCAGCAACAAGGGAATTATCAGCATGCCAAGCCATCACTCCGTGGAGCAGACCGTTGAAAAACTGAAGGAGATTTTGCAATCCAAAGGGGTCATCTTGTTCGCGCTGGTAGACCACAGCGGAGAAGCCGAAAAGGCGGGCATGAAGATGCCCCCCACCAAGCTGCTCATCTTCGGGAGCCCGAAAGCCGGCACGCCTCCGATGCTGGCAGCGCCCAGCATCGCCATCGATTTGCCGCTGAAGATTCTGGTGTCGGAGAATGCGAAGGGAGAAGTCTGGGTCTGCTACAACAGCGCCTCGTATTTACAGGAGCGGCACGGCCTGCCGCCGGAACTGCTGCAGAATGTGGCAGTGGTCGAGGCTTTGGCCAGCAAGGCCGCGGAATAGAAGTGCTGAAAAGGCACCGGTCAAATCCGGCTTACTCCCGCCAGCACATTCTGGCCTCGTTCTTTGCGCAGGACAATCTCGACCCGTTGCCCGACCGGCAGCGCATTGCGCAAGTCGCCTTCAAGAACCAGGGTTTGGGGAACTCTGCCATGGTCAGAGAGCATGACAATGGATTTGTTGGGCTGGCCGACGTTGGATTCATAAAACTTCACGTCCTCTACCTTGCCTCGCCTGGTCAGTCCACCGGCTTGGTTCGAGCCTGACCCGGCGGAAGACGCGCCTGATACACCGAGCATCTTGTTGCGCATTTCAAACAGCGCGGTGGTTGCCAGGATCCCGGACATTGCCAGAAGGATGAGTGACATGAACAGGCCGTCCACGGTGGTTACCGAGCCGTAGAGCGCAATCCACACGACCCCCATCAGAGGAACGCAGGCTAAAGCCAAAAGAAGTAAAAGCATCATAGATGTGTCCAAACCAGGCAGGAATAGGAAGTGACTTGCAACTGGAAAGATTAGCAGAAAAGGACCTGATTGAGCATCCGGCAAAATCGGGGGTTACGCGCAAGTGTCGCGCCAATCGCCAATTTCCTTCAAACCCTCGCGACGGGTCTGTTCGAACAAGCGCACGCGATGACGGAGGTGTTCAAACTCATGAATGTCAGCCCATACCTCTGCGCGCCATGGTTCGTCGTGGGTGGCTGACTCGCCGCAGGTGGCGCAGCGGGTGTGCAGCTTGCGGATCAAGGCTCCTTGCTGGGCCGGAGGGTGGTTGGGCAGTTCGATGAAAACGCAGCGCACCTCCTGAATGTCGTCATCTTCGCCGATTACATGTTCGTAACGCAGCAGATAGCCGAAGCCAAGCTTGAGCGCTTCCGATTCCGCCTCGGCACGGGTTTGGAAGGGTCCGTACTCGGCGCGCAGTTGCTCGGTTGAGTCACAAGTCATCCAGAACGTTTCTGTGTGCGTCATCACCTACCTCGCGAGGTCAAACGGCCCGGTGGGGGCAACAGAACCGAGTGCTGAAACAGCGTGCCCTAAGCGGAGCAATTCGAGGGCCGCACGAATTGCGCTAACTCGCTGTGAAATGGGCAGTTGTATAATCTACTCAGGCCCCAGCCAAGGCCCAAATGCAAGCTTTTGCAGTGTTTTCCTCGGTAGTTTGCAACCTCCGCAGCCGTCGGTGATCTAGCGGAGTGGAGGCGGGAAGATTAATATCGCGTGGCCCAGAGTTGAATCGGGTCGCGTTACCGGCTTTGTTGCATTTTATGGGTAAGCGCCGAGAACCTCGCCACGAAATCAGGGTCCCGGTCCGAATTTTCGGCACGGACCGCCACGGGCGAGTGTTCTCGGAAAAGGTGTTTACAGTGAACGTCAGCCGCCAGGGAGTAGAACTGGCCGGGAGTCAGGCCGAACCTGCCAATGATGAAATCATCGGATTAACCTACGGCCAGGCCAAGGTGCACTTTCGCGTCAAATGGGTCGGCGCCCCCAACACCCCGAAGGCCGGCCATATGGGACTGCTTAACCTCACCCCGGAGAAGAGCTTGTGGGATTTTCCCGTGCCGGGATTGGCGCCGGACAATTTTCGGCCCAGTTCGCAAAGGCCGGGGGGCGAACGCCGCGCTCACCCGCGCATGAAGACATCCAATTCGGTCGAGCTCTATCTAAGCGCACAAACCGCCCCCATCCGCGCCAAGCTGAGCGATCTCAGCCTGGGAGGCTGTTTCGTCGAAATGCCGATGCCGATCGAGAAAGGGACGCCGCTGAGAATCGCTCTATGGATCCAGGATTACAAGCTCTGGGCAAAAGCAAAGGTGATCACCAGCACTCCAGGGTTCGGGATCGGCATCCAGTTCAGCGAAATTTCGAACCAGGACAAGGAGCAACTGAAACAATTTCTCAAGAGCATCACTCGCATCGCGGTGCCGGAAGACTAGGAGCGGCGGCTCATGCGCTTCTCTCGAAAGCCGGCGAACCGCCACCAGAAAAGCCTGACGGCGCTGCCCCGACGAACTGCTCGCTCCATTGCGCGCCGCCGTGGCTGGCCACGTAGAGCGCCAGTTCCAAACGGCTCCATACCCCGAGCTTGTCGAAGGCAGTGCGCAAATAGTTCTTGACGACCTGCTCTGTAGTGCCGATGGCGGCAGCGATCTCACGGTTGGTGAGACCCTTCCACACCAGCCCCGACACCTGTGCCTCTTTTGCAATTAACCGGTCACGCGGTGGCATAGTTTGGCTTGCTCCTTCTGGAATATGGCAGTGGCGAGCTTGACCCGCTTGCGGCCATCCCGGATTCCCGCTCGCAGGAACAGAGTTCGCAGATGCTGTTTGACGGTGCGCGGGCTGATGCACAACTGCGAGGCAATCTCCTTGTTGCTGCAACCCTGCACCAGCCGCAGGACCTGCTGGTCGCGCGGAGTGATCTTGATTTCGCTGGTGTCCATCTTCTCTCCTTACCACCTTCCTCACTTCTCTACTTCTCTCGTTTCCCTCTCACTTCTGTTCGGGTTGGCTTCGTCTGAGTTCGGAGCGGCGTTGACTCCGACCGCACTCGGATGCAGAGTGCAAGCTGTTCGCCAAAGCTTCGCCGCACCTTACAAAAGGACAAAGACCAATTTCTACCAAGGCTTAGGCGATGGATCCTCAAGGCTGATCAGGCATCTGTGATTTGCTTAGGAAAGCGTTTTGGGACAAATGATTCCGGAACGGGAATCATGACCAAGGTCGATGCCAAGCTCATCTCCAAGGCTGCGTAGGCTTGAATCGACTAAGCCACTTATAATATCGGCCATGGGCTTCCTTCGTTTTCTCATGCTGCTGGCCCTGGTGGTCTGGCTGGGCGGCCTGATCTTTTTCGCCTTCGTCGAAGCGCCTTCCGCGTTTGCCGTCCTTCCCACCCGTCATCTCGCGGGGAGTGTAGTTGCCCGCTCCATCACGGCGCTGCACTGGATGGGCATGATCTCAGGAATTGTGTTTCTTGCTGCTTCCCTGGCTTACGCCCGCTTTACCACGGGAAGACTGCATACGTTCTCCGCCCGCAACATTTTGATCGTGCTCATGTTACTGCTTACCGTGATCTCCCAGTTCGGCATCATTCCCCGCATGGACGCGCTTCGTGCCTCGATCGGTGAAATTGACTCCGTACCTTCCGACAATCCCGCCCGCATGCAGTTCGACGCCCTGCACGTTTGGTCCACGAGAGTCGAAAGCGGAGTGCTGCTTCTGGGGCTGGTTGCCGTGTTCCTGTCCGCCTCGCCCTTCGAGGCCTAGCGGCACACCTTGGGCGAACTGGAAGTCATCATTTATTCTCGAAAGCCGTCACCAGAAGCCAGGAGCTGAACTCACTTTGAAAACCGGCATCATCGGCCTGCCTCAGGTAGGCAAAACGTCCCTGTTCCGCATTCTCACCAAGGCGGACGTTTCCGCCCACAGCAACCCCCGCGAGGCCCATGTCGGCATCGCCAAGGTTCCCGACGACCGGCTTGACCGTCTGGCAGCACAATACAACCCGAAGAAGTTGACTCACGCTTCGGTCGAGTACGTTGACGTGGGGGCGATCGGACAGGAGGCGCTCAAAGAAACGTCTTATCTCTCTCACTTGCGCAATGTGGATGCGCTCGCCCATGTCGTCCGCGCGTTCGACGATCCGTCCATTCCCCACGTCGGAGGGACTGACCCGCTGCGCGACATCAGGAATGTTGACTTTGACATGATGGTCAGCGACCTCGGGCAGATCGAGAAACGGCTAGAGCGGGTGGAAAAGGACCTGAAGAAAATGCGCTCGGCAGATTTGGAAAAAGAATTTGACCTGCTCAAGCGGGCCAAAGCTCATGTCGAATCGGAGCGTCCGCTGCGCGAACTGGAAATGTCTCCCGAGGACAAGAAACGGCTGCGCGGTTTCATGTTCCTGAGTGAGAAACCGGTCTTGTACGTGCTCAATATCGGCGAAAGCACGGAACTCGGCAAAGAACTGGCCAATGCCGCCGGCAAGTACAACCTGACCGAGGTTGCTTCCCGCGCTAACGCGGCGGCAACTGCCATCTGCGGCAAAGTCGAAGCTGAGCTCGCCGAGATGAGCGATGCCGATGCCGCGGAATTTCTCTCGAGTTACGGACTCGCCGAAGGCGGTCTGACCCGGCTGATTCGGACGACGTATGCGCTGCTGGGGCTGATTTCCTTTTTTACCATCGGCGAAGATGAATGCCGCGCCTGGACGATTCCCGTGAACAGCCGCGCCGCCGAAGCCGCCGGGGCAATCCACTCTGACTTGCAGAAGCACTTCATCCGGGCTGAGACCATCCGCTGGGACCAGTTGCTCGAAGCCGGTTCTGAGGCCAATGCCCGCGCCAAAGGCATTCTCCGGCTGGAAGGAAAAGACTACGTCGTGCAGGATGGCGATGTCCTGCACATAAGACACAGCGGATAATTCACTTGCCGCTCACTCGACCGTGTGCTTGGCGGTGTAGCCCTCACGGGCGCTGATCTGGTATTTCACATCTTTGCCCTTCTGGTCCCGTACCTTCAAGGGACCGCCGTCGGGCGCAACCACTTCCACTTTGAGTTTGCGGTAAGTGCCGTCAAGCTTGCTATTGGTGGGCCGGTAGCCGATGTTGTACTGGTTCCGGATACCGCCCGCGACCTCATGAAAAACTTCGGGGTATTCCGCGGGAAACCTGGGCTGGTAGAACTTTCCGCCGGTCAAGCGCGCGAAATTCTCCATCTGATTGTCGGCCTGGAGGTAATCCATGTTGGTGATCGGGATGCCCATGCCGTGGGGAGCATGGCCGCCATAAGCTTCGTACATGGTGCGCACGATCCAGCCGATACTGATGGGGAAGATGGTCACGTCATGGGTGTTCTTGATCTTTTTCGTGACCTCATCGAGCCTGAGCTTGCTGAAGCTGTCGAAGCCAGTGCTGATCAGGATGATGTACTTGTGCCCTTCTACCCGGTCCAGGCGGTCCAGCGTATCGTAGAGCGCGTCAAACAGGTTGGTTTCGGCAAAGCCCGGCACCCGCAGTTGATTCAGGGCGCCGAAAATTGCGCGTTTGTCCTGAGTAAAATCAACCAGAATTTGCGGCTTGATGTCGTAGTATGTGACCGCGACCCAGTCGTCTTTTTTCAGGCTCTCCGCGAAAGCATACGATCCGCGCAGCGCTTCCAGCATGAATGAGTAATTGGTGGCGGCAAATTCGACCAGTAGAACTGCAGTGATGGGCGCCTCGGCGACATTGAAGCTGGTGATGTTTTGCTGCACTCCATCTTCGAAGATGCGGAAGTTGTCCTGCTTCAGTGTGGAAATAAACTGGCCGTCTTTGGTGGTGACCATCACGGGGACGGTCACCGTGGGCACGTCCACATGGATGGAATAATCCGGCATGCCCTCAATCTTTTTGGGCCGTTCCGGGGGCGGCGGTTCGTCCTTCTTCTTGGGAATCGCATAGGGCCCCACGTCGGTTTCGGGACCCCCGGTTTCCGGCGGTGCGGGCTGCTGTCCCTGGCCTTGCTGGTCCTGCCCGTGAGCCGGTCCGGCCGGCATGAGCAACGACGCCAAGACGAATAGCACCAGCAGGATACAGTCCAAACCCCGCCTACGTGGCGGTTTGCACGCCGTCCCTTGCGCAGCAGAAAACATGGATTGCCTTTGAAAACCCTATGCTAGTATATGACGCAGAGCTTCGCGGCGGGGATGTTTCCCGGGCTTGCGTTTCCTCTTCCGCCCGGTAAATCAGAAATTAGAGCGCGAGGCCGCGTTTTTGTCTTGGACCTGCTTGTCGGTCTTCCGGGGACGCTGTTGGGGGAAATTGTAATGAGAAGAGTAGTTCTGGCCGCAGCCGTATTGTGCCTTTTGTGCTTCCCCAAAACTCATGCCCAGCCTATCAAGTCGGCGGACACCATTCCAGTCAGCCAGATCCACGCTGGAATGAAAGGCGTCGCCTACACGGTATTTCAGGGCACCAAACCTGAAGCGATGGACGTAGAAGTTCTGGGAGTGCTCAAGAACGCCAACGGTCCGAAGGGCGATGTGATTCTGGTGCGCCTGGGTGGAACCAAAGCGGAGTACACGGGCGTGGTAGCGGGCATGAGCGGCAGCCCGGTTTATTTCAATGGCAAGCTGGCGGGAGCGCTCGCCTTCCGCATCGGAGAATTTTCCAAAGAACCCATCGCTGGCGTAACGCCGATCGCAGAGATGCTCGAGATCAGCGCTCTGGATCAAAGCCCCATGCCGGCCCCGCTGCCTGGCAAAACCGCGGTCAGCGCTGCCAGCAAAACCTCAGGGCCGGGAATTGCCGGGCCGTTGCCGGCGGAGTTTGTCAATGCCCTGACACCGATTGAAACGCCGCTGGTCTTCAACGGATTCGCCGAAGATTCCATCCAACGTTTCGCGCCGCAGTTTTCCGCGGCCGGCATCGTGCCGGTCATGGGCGTGGGCTCGGTAAGCGATGCCAAGCAACCGGAACCGCTGGAGCCGGGCTCAGCCGTGAGCGCGATCCTGGTCCGGGGCGACATGGATGTTGCGGCGACCTGCACGGTCACCTATACGGACTCCGAGCACCTGCTGGCCTGCGGCCATCCCTTGATGCAGTTCGGCTCGGTAGACTTACCGATGACCAAAGCACAGGTCCTGGCGACTCTGCCCTCGCCGATGAATTCATTCAAGATCGTCAATGCCACCGAAGCGGTCGGCGCATTTGTGCAGGACCGCCACACGGGCATTTTGGGTGAGTTCGGCAAGACGCCGGCAATGATTCCGGTTTCGCTGACCATCCACAGCGAGTCCACCGACAAACAATTTCATTACGAGATTCTCAACAATCCGCGGCTGAGTCCTGTGGCCATGATGGCGACCGTGTTCAATGCACTGCATGGCGTGAACGAGTACGGCGAAGAAGTGACTTATCGCATGGCAGGCAAGATCAGTGTGGATGGCTATCCTGACGTGACGGTGCAGAACATGTTCGCGGCGGTAGACGGTCCACAACCCGCTGCCATGCTGGCTGCCGCCTCTCTGGGGGAGCGCTTTACCAGGATTTACGACAACCCCTACAGCGTGCCCGCGGTGCATGGCGTGGAGCTGGATTTCGACATCGTGCGTGAACGCCACTGGGCGCGCCTTGACGTTGCCAGCACTGACCTCACCGAGGCGCGTCCCGGAGACGATATTACGGTTGAAGTCTCGCTTCAGCCCTACCGGGGCGATCGCTTCGTGCAGCGCATTCCGGTCCATGTTCCGGCTTCGACCGCAAAGGGGACATTGCGCATGCTGGTCAGTGATGGTGAAACTCTCGATCATCTGTACCACGCTTCCCCGGCATCAGGGCACAAACTGGATCTGGCCTCGACCATTGCATATCTGAACAAAGAGCATAGTAACAACCGAGTCTATGTCTCGCTGCTCGAGACTGATCCGGAAGCGATGATCGCCGACAAAATCATGCCCGCGCTGCCGCTTTCCGTCATGAATGTGATGGACGGGATGCGAGGAACTCAGGACATGGTGGTTTCGAACGAGTCTTCGGTCAGTGAATCTTCCAGCGGGCCGCTGGATTGCGTCGTCTCCGGGGCGCAAGTGCTGACCCTGAATATTCGATGAGCCCGCACCGTTAGCTTCGGCGGCATTCCGCTGCTCGCAAAATGCGGCGAGGAGCGGGGCACCGCGTCCTCGAAAGCGCCGTGGTCCCGTGTTAGTCTGGTTTTTCCTCCAGGAAAATTTTACTGAGGTGCAAATTGCGTATCCATTTACCACGTACATTGGTGACCATCGCCGCGGTATTTTCCGCGGCTCTCGCCTTCGCGGAGGGTACCCGGACATGGGAACAATCCAAGTTTGACGACCTGATCAAAGGCACGCCGCAAGGTATCGCCATCCGCAGCGCGGGCGGGCTCGAGCTGGCGCCATCTTTTACTGCGCTATGCACAACACCTTCGACCTTCATCTGGGCCATCGCGGCCGATCACGATGGAAGTCTGTATGCCGCTGCGGGCTCGCCCGCCCGGGTTTATCGAATTACTCCGGACGGAAAAGCGACCGTCATTTTCGAAGCACAGGAATTACAAGTGCAGGCACTGGCTGCCGGACCAAGCGGGGATATTTACGCGGCAACCAATCCAGACGGCAAAGTTTACAAGCTTGCCCGCTCCCATGCCTCGAAGCAGGATTCATCCTGGACTTCCTCTGTGTACTTCAACCCCGCCACGAAATACATCTGGGACCTTGCGCTCGATGGCTCGGGGAATCTTTTCGTAGCCACAGGCGACCATGGGCAGATTTTTCGGGTCACTCCGAAGGGCGAGCAGACGGTATTTTTTCAGAGCGACGAGCCGCACATGCGGGTGCTTGCTTTCGACCACGCCGGAAACCTGATCGCGGGCTCGGACGGAAGCGGTTTGGTGTACAGAATTTCGCCCAGCGGCGAGAGTTTCGTGCTTTATAGCGCGCCGAAAAAAGAAATTACGGCTCTGGCGATTGATGGTTCGGGCAATATCTACGCGGCTGGAGTGGGAGAAAAACATGGTGGGACGGCGGCATATCCGCCGATTTCGATGCCCACCCCCGCTCCGAGCACCACGACCGGTGGCTCGACCACGCCTAATCCGACTCCAGCTCCCAGCACTCCTGCCACTACAAGTTTCACAAGCTCGCCTGTATCCGGCGGATCGGAGATTTATATCATCGCCGCGGATGGCTCTCCAGGGCGTATCTGGACGTCGCATGAAGACCTGGTTTACGCCCTTGCTTTCGATCGTGATGGAGTTCTGCTGGCAGCTACCGGCAATCGCGGCCAGGTATTCGCCATTCATGGGGAGGACAACTACACCGACCTGGTAAAAGCCAGCGCGGCGCAGGTCACTGCTTTTGCGCAGACGTCCGGCGGCCTTTACGCTGCGACCAGCAATCTGGGCAAGATTTTCGTTCTGGGCGCTGCCGCTGCGCCGAAGGGAAGCTTTGAGAGCGACGTGTTCGACGCCCACATTTTTTCCCGCTGGGGGCGCGCCGAGTCCCACGGCGCGGGCAATGTCGAACTCTTCGCCCGCAGCGGCAACGTGGAAAATCCCGACCGCAACTGGAGCCAGTGGAAAAAAATAGACCAGCAAAAAGACGCCGCGATCACTGCACCCTCCGCGCGTTTCATTCAGTGGAAGGCGGTGCTCCATGCGGGGAATCCCGCGCCACGGCTGGACAGCGTCGTGCTCAACTATCTGCCCAGGAATGTCGCGCCGGACTTTGACGAGGTTACGGTGCAGGCGGCGACCCGCTACCAGGCGTTGCTCAAAATGCCGGCGGAATCGGGAAGCGCCGGGAGCGCGCACTACGATGTCCCGCCGCCGGCTATCCACGACCGCGACTCGATCGGCGTGAAATGGTCGGTGCACGACAACAACGATGACCAGATGGTGTATTCGGTTTACTACCGCGGCGACGGTGAAACTCGCTGGCTGCTGTTGAAAGACGATCTCACTGACAAGTTTTATTCCTTCGACGCGTCCCTGCTGCCTGACGACGGATACACCCTCAAAGTCACCGCCTCGGATGCGCCGTCGCATTCGCCCGGAGAGGCGCTATCTTCGGAAAAAGAAAGCGCGCGATTCGAAGTGGACACGACGCCCCCGCTGGTCGAGAATCTCAGCGCTACTTATGCGGCAGGGAGCGGAAACAGCGAGCGCAACCAGAGCCAGATTCACGTCACCTTCCGCGCCACCGACAGCTTTTCGCCCATCAAGCGCGCGGAATATTCCCTCGATGCCGGCGACTGGCAGTACATCGAGCCGGTCGGAGAACTCTCGGATGCCAGGAGGGAAACCTACGACTTTCATGTGAACGTTCCGGCTAGCGAGACGGAGCATGTGGTCGTTGTCCGCGCCTACGACCGCTACGACAACATGAGTGCGGCAAAAACGGTGATACGCGGGAAGTAGAGGCTCGGCGGCTAAAGCCGCTGTCGCATAGAGTGCGTGGTCGGCACGAGTGGCCTTCCCTGCTTCTCACGCCTCTAAGCTTCCCGTCTTCCGCAATTCAGGGAAAATCCAGGCCCATAACGCAATGACCGCGAGTGTCCCTACTCCGCCGAGGACAACTGCGGGCACTGTGCCCAACCAATGCGCGGTCACGCCGGACTCGAACTCGCCGAGTTGATTGGAGGCGCCGATGAAGATCATGTCTACCGCATTGACCCGCCCGCGCATGGCATCCGGTGTGCCAATCTGCACCAGAATGGCGCGAATGACTACGCTGACCATGTCACATGCTCCGCACAGCAACAGCGAAACCAGCGAGAGTATTAGGCTCCGGGAGAGGCCAAAGACGATAGTGAAGATGCCGAATCCGGCAACACACCACAGCATGATCGGTCCCGCCTGCCGCCGCAATGGCCGATGAGCGAGCAGGGCCGCTATGGCCGCCGCGCCTACCCCCGGGGCGCTACGCATAAGTCCCAGGCCCCAGGGACCGGTATGGAGAATGGTGCGCGCATACACCGGCAGCAATGCGGTTGCACCGCCGAGCAATACCGCGAAGAGGTCGAGCGAAATGGAGCCCAGGATCAGTTTTTGCTGCCAAATGTAGCGGAAGCCGGCAAGCACGGTTTGCAGATTGACGGGCTGGCGCGGACGCGGTTTTTCGCGGGCCTTGACCCGCATCATGGCGAACGCCGCGCCCAGAGCAGTAATCATCGCAGTGCCGTACACCGCCGCGGCGCCCTGCGAGAATGCGTACAACAGTCCGCCAAAGGTTGGCCCCAGAATGGTTGCCGCCTGAAAGATGCTGGAGCTCCACGCCACTGCGTTCGAAAAGTAATTCGGCGGGACGAGCTGTGGGAGCAGGGCCCGAGCCGCGGGAAAATTAAGGGCGCGAATGGTTCCCAGCAATACCACGACGGCGTAAATCGGGAAAACCGAGCGCGACCCGCGAAGCGCGAACCACAGCAAGAGCGATGAACAGATGGAAAATGAGAGATAGCAGGAGATCATCAGCCGCCGGCGATTCAGGCGGTCGACCAAGTGGCCTGCGGGAAGAAAAAAAGCGATGCCCGGCAGGAACTGTGCCAAGCCGATCAATCCGAGGTCGAGTGGGCGCTTGGTGATCTCATAGACCTGCCAGCCAACGGCGACGGATTGCATCTCGAGCGCCGCTACGATACAGAAGCGGGCAACCGCATAGGCGCTGAAATCCGGATAGCGGAATGCAGCCCTGCCGGAGAGCTGGGCGTCTTCCGAGGCTCGGTCAGCGGAAACGGGCATGTCTGTTTACTCTACAATGACTGCGGCATCTCATGGTTCGATGGCTCGACTTTCTGGGATGGATCGCGTGCGTGGTGTACGCGACGATTCCCGGTTTCTGGCTGTTGATTCATCCCCGGATTGAGTATTGGCGTAGCCGACGCCGGTCACCGTATCGCCTTTTGTTACCGCTGTGGCTGGCGATGTGGCTTGTGCTGGGGCTGATGACCGTACGCTGGCGCCACTTGGCGCTCTACACAAGGCTATGGACGTGGGTTCCAGCCGTCCTTTTATTTGCCGTTGGACTTTGGTTGTACTCACAATCGGGCAAGAACTTCTCGACGAAACAACTCAGCGGACTGCCGGAACTGGATGGACACCATGAACAACAGCTCGCGACAAGTGGCATTCGCGCGCTGGTGCGGCATCCGTTCTATTTGGCCCATTTACTGGAGATGCTGGCATGGAGCATGGGGAGTGGGCTGATGGTTTGTTATGGGTTAACTGCATTCGCCATCATTACCGGCGGGTTGATGATAAGGATGGAGGATAAGGAGCTGGAGCAGCGATTCGGTGAGGAATACGCCGCGTATCGAAAGCGGGTGCCAGCGGTATTGCCGAGGTTCGGGCGAGAGTGACACGCCCTCCCAGATCTTCCATATGCCGAGACCTGGAGCACCCAATGATGCTATTCGTAGCGCAGGGCTTCGACTGGTTCCATCCTTGAGGCCTTTAGCGCGGGCCAGATGCCAGCGATGATGCCGACGATTGCGAGGATCACGAAAGCGGTGAGCATGACGCCGCCGGAAGTCTGCAAGATGATGTCGCCCTCGTGATTAGCTGTCTTGTACATGGCAGAGTAGAGCGGCATGGGCGGAATGGCATGCGCCAGGAAAACCGAGACCAGCATGCCGGCCGCGCCAGCGGCAAAGGTGAGAACCAGCGCTTCCACCAGAAATTGGAATGCAATATCGCGATTGCGCGCGCCCAGCGCTTTACGCAGGCCAACTTCGCGAGTGCGCTCAGTAACGCTGACCAGCATGATGTTCATCACCCCGACGCCGCCGACTCCGAGCGTCAGCACGCCGATGAAGCCGAGAATCAAGCGCAGCGCGATTCCGAACTCGGAGATTTCTTTGGTGTCATCGACCGTGTCCCATTCGGGAGTAGATTTGTCGTCTTTCGGATTGAAGCTGTGGCGGCGGGCCAGCACTTCGCGCACCTGCGCCAGCGCGGCCTTGTGCTGCAGCGGCGAGACCGGCTGAAAGACGATCATCTCCGGGTCACGCCGGTCATTGATGTCGCTCATGCTCTCAAACGGCATGAAGACGTTTTCATTGTCGGGGCCGTTGTTGGAAGAATCCTGGATCTTGAGCTTGAGCAGGCCGATGACGTCCCAGGTCTCCCCGTTGATGGTGACGTGGTCGCCGACCGGATCGCGGCCGCCGAAGACTTTCTTGGCTGCATTCGGGCCAAAGATGAGGACGTGGCGGTGTTCCGTGAAATCACTCTCTTCAAAGTAGCGGCCTTCGGCCATGTTCAGTTTGCGCATTTCTCCGTAAGGATATTGCACCGCCTTGCTCTGGACAGAGACGACTTTGTCGCCGTATTTATAGGCGAAGGGATCATCCCACTCGGCGCTGACGAGGCGCACCAGCGGCGCTTCATCGCGGATGGCCTGAACGTCTTCATATTTGAAGTGAATACGCCGGCCGGCGCGTTGCCCGCCGGCCTGCATACTGGTCTGGCCCTCCCAGATCATGATCACGTTGTTGCCGATGCCGAGAAATGCGTTGAGAACGCCGGCACTCACGCTTTCGCCATAGCCGAGGAGCAGCACGACGGTAGTCAAGCCCCAGACGATGCCCATCATGGTCAAGATGGAACGCAGGCGATGGCGGGCCAGCGCGTCCCAGCTTTGCGAGATGAGCTCTTTCAGACGCATGGCTACTCCTGCCGCAAACACTCGATCGGGCTCAAGGCCGCGGCCCGTTGCGCGGGATACATTCCAGCGCCTACCGTAATCAATCCCAAGGTCGACAAAGAGGCGATGATCGCCACCGGCGAGATCACCGGATGCGGCACGATATCCGGCAGTTCGAGATTGCTTACTGCGAGGCAAATTCCGACGCCGATGCCTAGACCTATCGCGCCACTGATGAGCATGAGCGTGGCCGACTCGGCAAAAAACTGATTGCGGATGTCCCGTGCCGTCGCGCCCAGCGACTTGCGGACACCAATTTCCTGGGTGCGCTCGGTGACGGCGACCAGCATGATGTTCATGACTCCGATGCCGCCAAGAGACAGGGTCATCAATGCGACCGCGCCGAAGAAGATGGTCATGATGTCAAAAATCCGCTCAACCAGCTTCGATCCGTCGAGCGTGTCCCAGATGAATAGCGCGTCTTTATCTTTAGCATCGAAGTGGTGCTCGCGCCCGAGAATCTCATAAACCTGGCCCATGGCGTCTTGGTGATGGTCGGGGTCGGCCACTTCGACGACCAGATTGTTAATCCATCCCTTGAAAATGCCTGGCCGCTCTGGCGGAGGAAAATCGCGGGCCATCGAAGAATAGGGAACAAACAGCTGAGTATTGTCGGGGCCGCTGCCGTAACTACCGTTTTGTTTTTTCTTTTCCAGAACTCCAATGACGGCGTAGGGCGAGCCGTTCATGGTGAGAGTTTCTCCGATGGCGGGTTTGCCGGGAAACAACTGGTCGCGCGATTCCACGCCGAGTACCACAACCCGGCGGCCTTCTTTTTCATCGTCGTCGCTCATCAGGCGGCCTTCCTGGACTTTGAGCGAGCGGAAGCGTTGATAGTCGGGCCAGACGCCGCGGACGGGGCGCGAGGCGGCATTGTAGCGACTGACTTCGGCTACGCTGCGCCGCAGCTCGGGGCTCACGGTCTTGATCAGGTAGGCTTCATTCTTGATGGTGTAGGCGTCCTGAATAGAAAGCCGGATTGGCCTTCCCGCGGCGTAGCCACCGGCCTGCGCGCTGGTACGGCCGCCCCAGATGATGGCGAGATCTACGCCGATGGTTTTCAGGCGCTCCTTTTGATCGCGGCTGAAGCCCTTGCCGAGGCCCACCAGAAGAATGACGGAGGTGATGCCCCAGATGATCCCGAACATGGTCAGAAAGCTGCGCAGTTTGTGCGCTGCGATGGACGAAACGGTTTGCCGCAAGACTTCCCGGATGTTCAAGACGCCTGGTCCCGTTGTTTTTGACGCGCAGGTCTGGGTTCCGTAAGCTAAATCGTTCCCGCGAGCCGGCCGATTCCACATTATTTCACGCCTAATTCCTGCCGGAACTGAGAAAGCGGCAGCTGGGGCAGGCGGTCAGAACCTGCACCGTATAATTCATAGTCATATATGAGGTTCGAGCTGTTTGTCGCCTCCCGATACCTGCGGGCCAAGAGAAGACAGGCCTTCATCGGCGTCATCACCGCTATCTCCATAGCGGGAGTCGCCGCGGGCGTGGCTTCGCTGATCATCGCTCTAGCCATCAATAATGGGTTCCGCCAGGACCTTCAGGAAAGTTTGCTTCGCTCCACTTCACACGTGAATCTGTTGCGGATTCAGAGCGATGGGATTAAAGACTGGCGGCCGCTCATGGACCGCTTGTCGAAGCAAACCCATGTGGTTGCCGCGGCGCCGGCGATCTATGAAGAAGTGCTGATCTCACGCGGACCGCGCGCTCGCGGTGGCGTGCTCAAAGGAATAATCCCGGCTGACGAGAGAAAAGTCAGCGACATGCTGAATACAGTGAAAAGCGGGTCGTCCAAGGAATTGGATGAGTCCGACGCCACCGAGGGCGCCCGCGCCCCGCAAGCACAGGCGGACAAGAGTGTCCGCTCCACACCACCGGAGTCTCCCGACGCGCTCGAATCAGTCGAGCAGCGTGTCGCTGCCATGCCTCGCATCCTTCTCGGCAAAGATATGGCGGATGAGCTGGGAGCATCGGTTGGATCGGTCGTGCTGGTTACCAGCCCGCAAGGGGAGTTGACGCCGTTTGGTATCGTCCCCAAGTACACGCGGTTTCGGGTGGCGGGGATTTTCAATTCCGGATTCTATGACTACGACAGTTCGTGGGCGTTTACCCGACTGAGCGACGCCCAGCGGCTGTTTGGCCTGGGCGACCAAATCTCGGTGATCGAGTTCAAAGTGGATGACATCTACCAAGCGGGCGAGGTAGGAAAAGAAATTGAAAGCGCTGCCGGCAAAGGCTTTATGACTACCAACTGGATGGACCAGAACAAGGCTCTGTTCCGCGCGCTGCGGCTGGAGCGAGTGGTTACGTTTATCACGATTGGTCTCATCGTATTGGTCGCGGCGCTGAACATCTTAATTTCGCTCATCATGATGGTGATGGAAAAAACCCGGGACATCGCGGTGCTGATGTCCATGGGCACACGAAGATCGCAAGTACGGCGCATCTTTATCGCCCAGGGACTGCTGATCGGAGTGATTGGAACGGCGATTGGACTAGTGGCGGGCTACGCAGCTTCGGTGGCTGGCGCACACTATCACTTCTTATCGCTGGCTCCAGAAGTTTATTCGATCGATTATGTGCCATTCGCCCCGCGGGCTGTGGATGGTGTTTTGGTGGCGATTGTGGCCATCGGCATTTCGTTGATCGCTACGATCTATCCTTCCTGGTCGGCGGCGAGGGTTCTTCCGGCTGAGGCACTACGCTATGAGTGATCTCTATGACCCACCTTTTACCGGACGGTGACACGCCGCGTGGCTTCCGGAGTCATCTTAGGAGGCTGGAATTTGACTTGCGCGGCGCAGAAGGTGACGAATGGCGGCTAACCCACGGTGACCTGCGTCACAGGCAACGCCGCCCCGCTGCACTACAGTTTCAGACAGCTCTTCCTACGCAGGGAACGGAGCGCGCTGCTCATGCTTTAATAGTTCAGGCGGCGGTGGTGATTTCCTGCGACCGGCCGCCAACTCTGTGACGGGGAGCGGTCCGGTTGCATCTAACGAATGGTGCGATTTTACGAGTGGAGGGCCTGAAGAAGGCCTTTCGTTCCGGGAAATCGGAACTGGTGCTCTTTGACAATCTGTCATTCTCGGTGGCGCGCGGGGAGATGCTGGCCATCGTCGGCGAGTCGGGCGCAGGAAAGAGTACGTTGCTGCATATCCTCGGAACTCTCGATAGCGCTTCCGCGGGCGACACATACTTCGCGGGATCGAAACTGAATTTGCGATCTCCCGAGGCGGAGGCCGACTTTCGCAATCGTGAAGTGGGGTTTGTCTGGCAATTTCATTATCTGCTGCCCGAGTTCACGGCGCTGGAGAACGTGGCGATGCCTTTGCTTACACGGGGGCAGCCATTGCAGGAAGTTCGGCCGGTTGCGCAACGATGGCTGCAAGAAGTCGGACTGGAAACGCGGGCGGAACATCGCTCGGGTGAGCTTTCAGGAGGCGAACAGCAGCGTGTGGCCTTGGCCCGCGCGTTGATTACGCAACCCAAGTTGCTCCTGGCGGATGAGCCCACGGGCGATTTAGACGACCGCACTGGAGATGCGGTTTTTGAGCTGATCGCCGGTCTGCATCGCGAGCATCAGCTCACATCGCTGATTGCGACTCACAATTCTGCATTCGCACGGCGGTGCCATCGAGTGCTGCGATTGAAAAGCGGGAAGATGGAAGAAGTCAGGCCGGAGAGTTTATTGGCATGACGGACACGACGATCGAAGTGAAAGAAAAATGTTTTCAACCGCAAAAGATTGCACCTGTGAGCCGGGACACGATGATAGGGTACCTTTAGTAACGGTATTCAGGTGCCCAGGTCGTCATTTTGATATCTGGACTACGTGGCGTTGGGATTGCATAATGGAACTATGGCGGGCTTCCAAAAGGCGGTTCGATTGAGGACAAACCTTTTGCGAGGACCCAGGGGGAAAGAGTTCTATGTTTGAGCGTTATACGGAGAAAGCTCGGCGGGTAATTTTCTTTGCTCGCTACGAAGCCAGCCAGTTCGGTTCTCCTTATATAGAGACGGAGCACTTGCTGTTGGGGCTGTTGCGCGAGGATAAGGCGCTGACTAATCGCTTCCTGCGTTCTCACGCCTCGGTTGAATCCATCCGGAAACAGATCGAGGGTCATACCACGATTCGCGAGAAGGTTTCGACCTCGGTGGACCTGCCCCTGAGCAATGAGTGCAAACGCGTGCTTGCTTATGCCGCTGAGGAAGCCGAGCGCCTTTCTCACAAACACATTGGCACGGAACATTTGCTGCTGGGTTTGCTGAGAGAAGAAAAATGCTTTGCGGCTGAGATTCTGCACGAGCGCGGGTTGCGCCTGGCGAGCATTCGCGAAGAGCTGGCCCGTACCAGCCAGGAAAAGGCGCAGCCACAACGCCAGCGTGAGTCTTCGCTGCTGAGCGAGTTTTCGCGCGATCTCACCCAGGCAGCCATGGATTCCCAGCTTGATCCCCTAGTTGGCCGCGAGGGGGAACTGGAGCGCGTGATTCAGATCCTCTGCCGCCGCACCAAGAATAACCCTGTGCTCATCGGCGAGCCGGGGGTGGGCAAAACCGCGATCGTGGAAGGCCTGGCACAGCGCATCGCAGACGGCGAAGTTCCATCGTTTCTTGCCGATAAACGGATTCTGGCGCTTGATCTTTCTTTAATCGTTGCCGGAACTAAATATCGCGGGCAGTTCGAAGAGCGGCTCAAGACCATCATGAAAGAACTGATGGAATCGCAAAATTCCATCATCTTCATTGACGAACTGCACACTCTGGTGGGCGCAGGTTCGGCCGAGGGATCGCTGGACGCCGCCAACATTCTCAAGCCGGCGCTTTCGCGCGGCGAAATTCAGTGCATCGGCGCCACCACGCCGGGGGAGTATCGCAAGTCCATCGAAAAGGATCGTTCGCTCGAGCGCCGCTTCCAGGCCGTGAAAGTTCCACCGCCGACGGAGTCCGATGCGGCCAAAATTCTGTTCGGGATCAAAGACCGTTACGAGAAGTTCCATGCGGTCACCTATACCGACGACGCCATCAACTTTGCGGTTTCGCACTCCAACCGCTATATTCCCGACCGGTTCCTGCCTGATAAGGCGATTGACCTGGTGGATGAAGCCGGGGCGCGGGTGAAGCTGCGCCAGACTTCCCTGCCCGACGAAATCACCGAGGTGCAGAAGCGCATCAAGTTCATCGTGCACCGCATGGAAAACGCGATCGCGAACCACGAGTTCGAGAAGGCGCGTTTCTATTCGGACGAAGAACGCAAAGAGCGCGAGAATCTGCGCGCGCTTCGCGAAAAATATCATCTGGATGAATCGTCGACGGGCGTGGTGGGCCGCGAGGATATCGAGGACGTGGTTTCGCGCTGGACCGGCGTTCCCATCACGTCCATTAAAGAAGAAGAAACCCAGAAGCTGCTGCGCATTGAAGAAGAGCTGCACAAGCGCATCATTTCGCAGGATAAAGCCATCAGCGCCCTGGCCCGGGCCATCCGCCGGAGCCGCGCCGGCTTGAAAAGCCCGAACCGGCCCATCGGTTCATTCCTGTTCCTTGGGCCCACCGGCGTCGGCAAAACCGAAGTTGCGCGCACTCTGGCGCAATTTATGTTCGGGACCGAAAAAGCTCTGGTCCGCTTCGATATGTCCGAGTTCATGGAGAAGCACTCAGTCTCGAAGCTCATTGGCTCGCCTCCGGGATATGTCGGCTACGAAGAGGGCGGCCAGCTTACCGAGCGGGTGAAGCGCGCGCCGTATTCGGTTGTGCTGCTCGATGAAATTGAAAAGGCGCACCCGGATGTCTTTAACATTCTGCTGCAAGTTTTCGAAGACGGCCAGCTCACCGACGGACTTGGCAACACGGTGGACTTCAAAAACACGATTCTCATCATGACCTCGAACATCGGGGCGCGGCACCTGCAAAAACGTGAGGGGCTGGGCTTCCAATCTACGCAGGAAGATATGATCTCGAGCAAGGTCGAGGACTTGGTGAAGAACGAGGTCAAGCGCACCTTCAACCCGGAGTTCCTGAACCGCTTGGACGAGGTAATCCTGTTCAACGCTCTAAGCGAGACCGACCTGATCCAGATTCTCGAACTTATGGTCACCCAGCTCAATGCCAACCTGGCGCAGAAATCGATCACCGTCACAGTCGCCGATGAAGCCAAGCGCTGGATCCTCAACCAGACGCTGACCGACCGCAGCTATGGCGCGCGTCCGCTGCGCAGAGCCTTGCAGAAATACATTGAAGATCCGCTCTCGGAGGCTTTGATTCAGGGCACGATTACCGTGCGGCCTGCCTTTATCGAGGTCTTCCTCGAAGACAACAAGCTGTATTACCGGCCGGTGGATTCCGAGAAGACCGAGGGCGTGCTGCTGTACGAAAACTAGAATCGGCTCAACCACACAGGAAATGGCTGTGACGACTGTCACATCCATTTTCTGTTTTCCATTTCGAGATCCACCGGGCAATTCAGCGAAGCCCCTACATAGGCTTGGTAATATCGTCAATATGCAGTAGAATCAGGTGCCGGCTAGCCTCCGGCTCAATCCGGCGTGCGTTCAGGATCATGATCCGCCTGCCCAGGCTGGGGAAGTTGTGGATTACTTCAAAATTCTCCACCCGCCCGTTGCCGGGCAAAATCGTCTCCAGCAGGTCCCGTAACCGGGGAATGTTCCACTGCCCATTTCCCAGTTCATAAACCGGGCAGCCGGCGGTTTCGTGAGTTGAAACTTCAAACTTCCGGCAAAAGGAGAGATTGGCGCTGACCACGCGCAGACTGGCATCCAGGACCAGCGTAGGGGTGGGTGCATCCTCAATCAGCGTCGCGGCATACCGGTTCAAGTGGTCAACATTCCGCTTGAAGGCGTCTATGTTCTCAAAGCTGATGACCGCGCCGTCAATTTTGTTGTCCCAGGTCTTATAGGGCCGCACCCGCATCTGGTACCAGACCCCGCTTTCATTCTCCTGCAGCTCTTTTTCCCGCGGGGCGACGCTGTCGATGGATTCGCGGGCAATCTTTCCCAGGTCATCCTCGGACAAGTTGGGACGGATTTCGGTCAAACGGCGGCCCACATCGCTGGGCAAGAGATTCAACAGCTTCTGCGCCATCGGCGTGAAACGGCGGATGTGGAGGTCCTGGCCGACGATGACTACCGGCACGGTAACATTCCCCAGCAGATTGAGCAGGTCATTGTTGGCTGCAGTCAACTCGACGTTGCGGTTTTGCAGCTCTTCATTGAGCGTGGTCAGTTCTTCGTTGGTGGACTGCAACTCTTCCTTCGCGGTCTCCAGTTCTTCGTTCGTGCTTTGCAATTCTTCATTGGCCGAGAACACCTCTTCGTTGGCCGACTTGAATTCTTCGCTGGTGGCTTCGTGCTCTCCGATCAGCGACTGGAACTGCTCGCGCAACTGGTCCAGCTCGCGCCTGAGGCGGAGGTTTTCGCGGGAAGCGCTATCCTTGGCACTGGCCGCCTGTTTTTTTCGCGCGGCCACGGGCACAACATCCTGAAGGACGATTATATAAAAGCGCTCCGAGCGAGTTATTCCACGCAAGGGCGTGACTTCCAGGTTCACTACGCGGCTGTGGCCGTTCGATTGCACATGGACGCCTTCTCTCCGCACCGTGGTATTTTCTTTTTTGGCCTTGGCAATGGCGGCGCGCAACTCCACCACAAGTTCCTCACGTGCCATTTTCAGCAAATTGAAGCTAGGAAAGCCTGCTGCCGGCTCGAGATACGGCCCCGTCTTTCCTCGCAGGTGGACGATTTCCAGGTCATCATTGACCACGATGCTTGCCGGGACAAAGCGGCTCATCAGCAAGCGGTCCACTTCCTTCTCGACGGTGAATGCTGGGTGCAGCTCGGGCGGATTCTTGGGATCTTCAGTGGCGCGGCGGATGCCGTAATCAAGCACGCCGAAATAGCTGAGCAAACGCGGTGTCGTCTTCTTTTTCTGGAAAATCTTGCTTTTCTTCCCTACCGGAGTGAAGTACTCGGTGAAGGTTCCCAGGCTCTCGGCTTCGCCCAACATCAGGTAGCCATCGGGCTTGAGCGCGTAGTGTAGTGTGGGGACGACACGCTTTTGCAGCTCCGGCCCCAGGTAGATCAGCAGGTTGCGGCAACTGATCAAGTCGAGGTTGGAGAATGGAGGATCTTTGGCCACATTCTGCCTGGCGAAGATGCACATCTCCCGAACCGGTTTCACGATCTGGTAGCCGCCGTCGATCCGCATGAAAAAGCGCCGCAGGCGCTCGGGAGAAATGTCGGCCACTAGGGCGTCGGAATAAAGCCCGGCGCGGGCCTGGTTGAGGGCGCTGTCGCTGATGTCTGTCGCAAAGATTTGAAATGGTACGCTACCCAGCGGAGATTTGGCGGTTTTCTCCGTCTCCAGCCACAGGTATTCCAGCATGATCATGGCCAGGGAATAAACCTCTTCTCCCGTCGAACAGCCGGGGACCCAGACCCGAACGGTGTCTTTTTGCGAATCCTTGAACAGGGAAGGCAACACCTTGCTGCGGAGGAACTCGAAGGCATCCGGATCGCGGAAGAACCCGGTGACGTGAATAAGGATGTCCTGATACAGTTCATCCACCTCCCCAGGGGTGTCGCGCACGAAGCGGAGGTAGTCCTTCAACTTTTCGAGCTTGTGCAACACCATGCGCCGCCGAATGCGGCGTTGCAGCGTCGTCTGCTTGTAGTGGGTGAAATCCACGCCGCTGCCCTCGTGCAGCAGCGCCAGCAACGCTGCCATCTCGTCCCCGGGAGCAATGGGGACATCTGGCTTCTCGACCGCGGCCGGGATGATGTAGGGGTGTTTGGCTACCCGGGTCAACTCCTTGGCGATCACAGCGGGCGGGAGGACGAAATCCACGCAGCCGGCGCTCACCGCGCTGTGCGGCATGCTGCTATATTTCGCAGTCTCCCTGTCCTGGGCAAAAGTAATGCCACCGGCCGCTTTGATGGCACGCGAGCCTTCAGTCCCGTCCGAAGCCGTGCCCGAGAGAATCACACTGATGGCGCGATCGCCGCGGGCTTCCGCTAAGGATCGCAGAAAGTGGTCGACCGGCATCTGCTGTCCGCGGGTCAGCATGCGGGCCGCCAGGCGTAATCTACCGTCGTTCAGCACCATGCTGGTGTTAGGCGGCATCACATAGACGTGGTTCGGCTCAACTACGATGCCATCGGTGACTTCCTGTACCGGGATTCTGGTCGTGCGCGCGAGAATCTGCCGCAATTCGCTGCTGTGCTTGGGATCAAGATGCTGCACCAGGACAAAGGCCATCCCGGTTTTTTCCGGCAAGTGGCGAAGCAGGTCGGAGAAAGCCTCCAGGCCGCCCGCGGAGGCGCCGATACCAACGACAGGGAACGATGTTGAGAGTGCCTTTGCCTGTTGAGACGCGCGACTGCGCTTCTTGGCTTTCAGGACAGTGCCCTTCATGGGAACCTCCTTTGCGGAGCAGAAATCAGAACCAGCTAAGAGGACCCGCTCGTTTGCACGCGGACCCTCTGCATTGGAGATTAGTCCGCGATTGGATTCTAGCACGATGGGATTTGGGGGACAGGACCGACTCGGATCTCTGCCGGAATGCAGTGCGCACCGTACAGGAGGAAACCGCGGCGGTTGCTAGGCTCAGTAAATGGCCGACGGAAAAACACAGATGGACCGCTCGCGGCTGAAGCGCTCGACAGAGGGAACTGGAATAGAGGCGGAATGCCCGCGCTCTGTCAGGCTACAGGGCCGGTGAACCTCTTTGCCGTCCGTTGAGCGCCTGGAACTGCGGCGGGTTGAAGCCGTTCACCTGCTGAATGCGAACGCAGGTATCCATGTTCTCGGCCAGCAACTGTTTCAGATCTTGCATCAGCGACCAGTGCTCCGACATCAGCAGATGCAACCGGTCGAATTCGCCGTCGCTTTGCCGCATCCTCTGATTGCGAGTTTGCTGCCAGAAAGTCAACTCTGACCGCAACGCAAACACCGAGCCGCGCTTCACGTGGTGATGCCGATGGACAGGCAGACTCTCTTCCTGCTCCCATCGCTGCACGGTACGGACACCGCGCCGGAAGAAGGCGGCGATTTCCTTCCAGGAATCCAGGAGTTCAGTCTTTCCGTTGGTTACCAAGCGTCTCCTCAGCCCCACACGTAAATAGACTAGGGACATTATACGGGGGGGCGGTTTTTTGCCAATTATTCTTTTGCTGGCGGGCCTGGACGCTGCCGGGCATCAAGCCGAAGGCTTCTTGAGCGAGAGCGAGTTTAGAGTTTCGCTTCCGATTTGTTCGTCTAACGCGCGACTGAGTTCAGCAGCCAGTTCAGCAACACGCTCTGGATTCATCTCAGTACTTAGCTCCCGCGCGATGGCGCGCCACGGACGGGAGCGAATGGACGGAGTGAGATCTGACATAGGGGGGCCATAGGGGGGCTACATTTAGCCTATCGCAAGGAAGGTTGGAAGCGATGCGCCATTATGCGCCAAACCGCGGCGGCCGAACGCGTATATTCGTCAACTGTTGGCTTTATTTTAAGATCATTCTTGCAGCATTAGAATCTATTGTGCAGGTAGACGCTGGGAAAACTCGCCTGCAAGGAATTCGCATGCAAAAAGTCAATATTGCCAGGAAGTTCGGCCAGATTCAGGAATACTGGAAGCCCTATATCGCCGCGGAGCTGAACGGCCAGATGGTCAAGCTTGATAAGATCAAGGGTGAATTCATCTTTCATCATCATGAGAACGAGGACGAGATGTTCCTGGTGGTGAAGGGACGATTTCGCATGGACTTCCGCGACCATCAGGAATGGATTGAAGAAGGAGAGTTCATTGTGGTACCGCGGGGAGTGGAGCACCGTCCGGTGGCGGAGGAAGAATGTTGGTTTCTACTCTTTGAGCCGGCCGGGACGTTGAATACCGGAAACGTAGAAAATGAGTTCACGCGGCGCGAACTGGAACGGGTATAGAGGCTTGGGGCAAGCGAACTTTTCGCCGCAGACTTGCGTAGACGTAAGAAGGAGGGATCCATGTTTACTTTCCTTCTGTGGTGCCTGTTATTCGTGATCTGCTGGCCGGTCGCTGTGCTGGCCCTGATTTTCTATCCGCTGGTTTGGCTGCTGCTGTTGCCGTTCCGGATCATCGGGGTTGCAGTGCACGGTGTACTGGAATTGATCTGGGCAGTGGTAACGCTGCCGGCCCGGTTGCTGGCTGCGCCATTCCGGCTGTAGCTTTGAGGATTACTCGGCGGGTTTTGTGGTCAAGGGCAGTCCCAGTTCCTTCATGACCATCTGCAAGTCTTTCCATGCTTCTTTTTTCTGACGCGGGTCGCGCAATAGAAATGCCGGGTGGTAAGTTACGGCGAGGCGGGTGCCGCGAAAATCATACCAATGCCCGCGGAGTTCCGACATGGGAGCGTTAATCGCCAATAAGGTCTTCGCGGCTACTGCGCCGAGGGCGACAATCACTTTTGGTTTGATGACGGCGATCTGGCGCATCAGGAACGGCGAGCAAGGTTCGCACTCATCGTGTTCCGGTGTGCGGTTTCCCGGCGGACGGCACTTGATGATATTGGCGATATAGACGTCCTCGCGACGCAGGCCCATGGCCTTGATCATGTTGTTGAGCAATTGCCCGGCGCGCCCCACAAACGGCTCGCCTTGCTGGTCTTCATCGGCGCCGGGAGCTTCGCCGATGAACATGAGCTCGGCCTTTGGATTACCGACGCCAAAGACGATCTGCTTCCGGCCTTGCTGATGCAGGCGGCAACGGGTGCAGTCGCCAAGATCTTCGCGGATGATGCGCAGCGCTTTGGCGGGATCGGTTGCGCCGGCTTCAGGCTTTGGAGAAGCGAACATGTCTTCTTCTATGACCGGGGAAGCGACCGCTCGACTTTGGGGCATTTCGACTCGCAGTTCTGGCTGGGGTTGGTTGACGACGCCGGTTGTAGGCCGGCGATAGAAGTCGTAAATCCCGAGCTCGTTGTAAAAACGGATGCGCTCGGCGAGGGCACGCTTCAGTTGAGGATCGAGCACGCAAGACATCGTCAGCTTTTGGCCTTGACCGGTTCGCGGCGGAGTTTGCAAAAACCGATGACCTGATCGAGCACCCGCTGCGCGACTTCCCACTTGGTAGTTTCGGGTACTTCGATGATTTCATCGTGCGTAATGATGGTGACCGCATTGCGGTCGGAATCGAAGCCCACGCCTTCACGGGAGACGTCGTTTACGACAATTGCATCCAGCGATTTGGAAGCGAGCTTTTTGCGTGCGTTTTCAAGAGCGTTTTGTGTTTCAGCAGCGAAGCCGACGATGACTTGCGATTTTCTGGCTCGGGCGATCTCCTGAAGAATGTCGGCAGTCGGCTCGAGTTCAAGAGCCAACGGTCCACTACGCTTGATTTTCTGTGATGCCGCGTTCTTTGGGCGGTAGTCGGCGACGGCGGCGGTCTTAATCACGATGGTGGCGTGGGGCAGCAGGTCGAGCACCGCCTGGCGCATCTCTTCGGCCGACTCCACGCGGGTAACTTCAGCGGCGCCCGGCGGCGTGATGGCAGTCGGGCCAGAAACGAGCAACACCCGCGCGCCCCGGCGCAATGCGGCTTCGGCCAACGCGTATCCCATACGGCCGCTGGACCGGTTGGTCAGGTAGCGCACCGGGTCAATCTTTTCGCGTGTCGGTCCGGCGGTGATCAGCACAGTTTCCCCGGCAAGATCCCGAGAAGCGCCCAGAGCTTTCAGGGTCGCAGCCACGATGGCTTCATTCTCAGCCAGGCGGCCAGCCCCGGTCATGCCACATGCGAGATAGCCAGTTCCCGGCTCGACAATACGCACACCGCGGGCCTTCAGAATCTCGAGATTTGCCCGGGTCGCGGGATGCTCCCACATGTTCACGTTCATGGCAGGAGCAACGATGACGGGAGCGGTCGTAGCCAGGTACAGCGTAGTGAGGAAATCGCTGGCTATGCCCTGCGCGAATTTTGCCATCACGTCGGCCGTGGCAGGCGCGACCAGAAGAGCATCGAGGGATTGGGCCACGGCGATATGTTCAACTGCGGAATCAATGTTGGGAGCGTCGTTCCCGGCGCTGAACATATCGGTTATGACTTTCTCTCCGGAAAGGGCGGCGAACGTGAGGGGGCGGACAAATTCCTGTGCGGCGTGAGTCATCACCACCTGAACCCGAATACCGCGTTCCTGCAGCAGGCGAACGATTTCGGCGGCTTTATAGGCTGCAATTCCGCCGCTGACGCCAAGAACGACTTTCATAGTTCAGATTATAGAGTGTGTTGGCTTCCGCAGAAACCGGGGGATGGAATCTGCAAGTCTTGCGGGAAGCGGGAGCGTCAATTTACTCCTGTTTTACTCCTGGCCCAGGGCCTTATCCAGCATCTCGCTGACCACCTCAAGCGGTGCTCTGGGGGTCTCAGGAATCACCCACTTCACCTTGCCGGCTTTGATCTCGTCCTGGGCGATGCGACAAGGCTTGCGGGAATGAGTGTCGATCACGGGAGGCGCGCCCCCTTGCAATTGCCGCGCGCGGCGGGCCGCTACCAGAATGTAGCGGTAATTGCTGTCGAACCCTTCAATCAACTTCATGGTCTTCTCCCTTGTGGTTAAGGTTTAGTCTCAGATACCGCATCCGTCGGAAAGGATGCCAGGATGGGGTGTAAACGTTCCCCCACATTTCCCAGGCGAACACGTTCTGCTTTTGCGATGACTTCCCGCTCGGCGGCCGTCGGCTCGACCCCACTGCGCTTCAACCGCTCCGCAAACAAAATTGCCTTCAACACTTCGATGGACTCGTCCAACCTGTCGTTCACCAGAATATAGTCGTATTTCCTGTAATTCTCAATCTCGCGGGCGGCGGTATTCAGGCGGCGTTCGATTACCGGCTCCTCGTCCACGCGGCGTTTGCGCAAGCGGCGCTCCAAAGTCCCGCGGTCGGGAGGAAGGATGAAGATACTAACCGCATCCGGGACCTTGCGCTTGATCTGTTCCGCACCCTGCACGTCAATATCCAGCAGCAGATCGTGCCCGCGCCGCTCCGCTTGTTGCAGGAAGCGCCTGGCGGTGCCGTAGTAGTTTCCGAAAACGTCGGCATGTTCGAGGAATTCACCTTTCCTGATCATTTCCTCAAATTCGCTGTGCGGAACGAAATAGTATTCACAGCCGTTCTGCTCGCTCCCGCGCGGCGGGCGGGTAGTGTAGGAGATAGAGAAGTCCAACTCGGGAACCAGCTTGCGCACTTCGTTCACCAGGGTGGATTTGCCGGACCCCGAAGGCGCCGAAATGATGAAGACCGCGGTCATTCGAGATTTTGCACCTGCTCGCGCGCTTTCTCAATCTCAGTCTTGATGGCCAAACCAAGTTCAGTGATCTTCAAAGCCTCCCCTGCCAGGCCGGAGGTTTTCGAAAGCAGCGTGTTGGCCTCGCGATTCAGTTCCTGCAACAGAAAATCCAGCTTCTTGCCAACCTCTCCGCCTTGATCGAGCAACTCCAGAAAATAGTTGACGTGCGTTTCCAGACGGACGAGCTCCTCTTCAATATCGCTGCGGTCCACCAGCAACGCAGCCTCCTGCAAAATACGTTCCCGGTCCACTTGTGTAGCGATGAGCTCCTGCATGCGTCCGTGCAACTTTTCGACATAGGCTTGCAAGACGGCGTGGCGGTGTTTCCGAACCGATTCCACCGCTGCCCGCACATGCTCCATCCTTTGCCTCAGCTCGCGCGCAATGCCACCGCCCTCCTCCTCGCGCATTCGATTCAGGCGGGAAAGGACCTCCTCCATTACACTGAGAATCGCCGGTTCGAGAGCTCCGTTGGCGGGCAACTCACCCGAGTCCAACGCCCCCGGAATGCGCAGAATGGCGTTGAGGTCCGGTTCGGCGGAAATGCCAAGTTCAGCCGCCGCCGCGCGAAAAGCCTGCACGTACCCGCCGACCAGCTCCCGGTTCAGGGAGAAGACCTCATTGCCCCCGCGTTCGATATTCAGGCTCAATTCGATATGTCCCCGTGCCAGCTTGTCCTTGAGGACGCGGCGCAGCTTCATCTCCAGTTCATCGGTGTCTGCCGGCATGCGGAAATGGGGGTCGAGAAAGCGGTGATTTACCGACTTGACTGAGATGGCAAAAGTGAGCTGGCCTTTTTGATGCTGATCAGTGATCTGCCCCTTACCCTGAGCGAATCCGGTCATGGATCGGATGGTCACGGCTATTGCCTCACCGGCACTTGTGTGATTCTGCTTTGATCGGTGCGCGACGGATCCAGCTCAGCGAACTGCAAGTCGTGAAGCCGCCGATAAGTGCCAAATCCTCTCATCAGATGCTCGTGCGTTCCGATGTCCTCGATGCTGCCGTTTTCGAGCACCACAATCCGATCGGCGCGGCGCACGGTAGAAAGCCGATGGGCGATTACCACAACCGTTCGCCCCGCCATGAGGTTCTGCAGCGCCGATTGAACCAGGGCTTCTGATTCACTATCCAGGGCGGAGGTCGCCTCGTCGAGAATCAGGATAGGCGCGTTTTTGAGGAGCGCACGCGCAATGGCGATGCGCTGCCGCTCCCCGCCCGAGAGCCGCAGCCCCCTTTCGCCGATCAAAGTGTTATAGCCTTCTGGCAGTTCCACGATAAAATCATGCGCCAAAGCGGCGCGAGCTGCGGCCTCCACGTCTTTCTGTGAAACATGGGGTTGCCCGTAGGCAATATTATTGCGCAGGGTGTCGTTGAATAGCACGGTCTCTTGAGTAACCATGCCAATCTGGGCCCGAAGTGAAGGCAAGGTTGTGTCACGGACGTCATAGCCATCAATCAGCAAGTGCCCGGCGGTAACGTCAAAGAATCGCGGGATCAGATGGACAAGAGTACTTTTGCCGGCTCCGCTCGAACCCACCACCGCAAGCAGTTCTCCCGAGCGCACTTCCAAATTAATATCTCGCAATACTTCGCGCGACTCGTTACCTTCCGCCGCATAAGAGAAACCGACATTCTGAAACTGGATGCTGCGCGAGAAAGCGGGCAGGGGTTTGGCGCCGCGGCGCTCGCGCACTTCGTCCTGCGCGTCCATGAACTTGAACAGCTCGGAAGAGGCTCCCAGCGCCTGCTGGAAGTTGTTGTTGAACAGAGCAAACTTGCGCACCGGCTCGTAGAGCTTGAATACCGCCACAATAAAGGCGAAGAACACGCCGGTGGGCATCACATGATGTCCGATTTCCTGACGTCCCAGCAGCAAAAGCATGGCGATCGCGATCGCGCCAAAAATATCCATCAGGGGAGAGCTCATGGCCGCTGCCGCCACCGAGCGGAGGTTGGCGCGAAACAAGCGTAAGGCGGCTTCGCGAAAGCGGGTGACCTCCCAGTGCTCCATGCTGAAAGCTTTGACAATTCGATTGCCCGTGATGGTTTCCTGCAGGATGTTCTGGACGTCGGCCAGCTTGTCCTGGCCCCGCCGGGTAGTGTGCCGCACCCGGCGCCCGATCTTTCCGGCAGAATAAAGGATGAAGGGCACAAACAATACCAGGACCCAGGCCAGTTTGCCGCCCAATAACACCACCACCCAGGCAGTGAAGATCAAAGTGAAGACCTGTTGCAGAAATTCCGCCAGCACGCTTGACATGGCATACTGCACACGTTCGATGTCATTCACAATGGTTGAGACCAGCGTTCCAGTCGTGTGCTTTTGAAAGAATGCTGCTGAGCGCCGCAGGATGGAATCGTAAAGGTCATTCCGCAGATCGGTGATCATCCCGTAGCCGGTGTAGTTCACCAGGTAGGTGCCGACGTAGTCGCAGAGACCTTTCAGGATGGTGGCAGCGACCAGCGCGAAGGCGACCGCTGTCCAAGGATTCTGATAGTGCGCAGGAACGAACTGGTGCAGGTCAATGGTACGGCCCGAGCTTGGCAGTTTGAACAAGGGAAGGTCGTGGGAAGGGGATGCGGGATTCAGCACCCGGTCAAAGATCGGGCCGACGAGCAACACGCGGAACGCATCCAGAAACCCTACCGCAGCCATCAGCAGCACCGATGACAACAATTGCCACCAATACGGCGCCACGTAGCGTATAAGGCGTGTCAGTTGCCGCATAGGGTCTTCGTTGCGCCGCAGCGTGCCCGCTGCCGCCAGTAAGCCATCACATCGGCAAGGCTTTATTCTACTTCACTCATAGAGCCGTTGCCCGGCCCATCTTCCTATCGGTAGTGTCTTAGGGGCGCACTGCGGATGATTCAGGGAGTGGCGGCCTGCTTGGGTTTGGGCACGGCGGCTTCGCTGCTGAATTGTTCCTCGAACCCAGTATTGAGTTCAGCGGCCAATTCCGCCAGACGCTCAGGATTCTTTTCGGTGGTTAGTTCCTTCGCGATCTGGCCGCCATGGCCTCGAGCGGAATGTTACATTTGCGGACTGCATGTAGGGGAGTACCTTTACTAAAGGCTACCGGATTGGGCATTGAACGCAAGCCCCAAGATGTGCCATGTTCACGCGTTCCTAAGCGGGACTGTCGCGATGAACAACTTTCAGACGATATCCGGCTTTCTGCAGCCGTTTGCTTACCTCTTCCGCGATCATAACGGAGCGGTGTTGGCCGCCGGTGCAGCCAAATCCAATAGTGAGATAGCTCTTGCCTTCGCGAATGTAGTGAGGCAGCAGGTAGACGAGAAGCTCGGAGATGCGCTTAATAAACTCCCTTGTCTGCGGAAAAGAACGGATATATTTCGCCACCTGTGGGTCACGCCCGGTCAGCCGGCGAAAGCGTGGAACGAAGTGGGGGTTGGGCAGGAAGCGCACATCAAACATCAGATCGGCGTCCTCGGGCACACCATGCTTGAACCCGAAACTGACGCATGAGACCAGGATGTTCTTGTCCGACTCGCGCCTCTTGAAGCGCTCGGTAATATAGGACCGCAGTTCGTGGACATTGAACTTCGAAGTGTCAATGACCAGGTCAGCCATCGCCCGAATACTCTTTAAATGCCGTCGCTCTGCCGCCAGAGATGTCTTTACCGAAGTATGTCGTCCCAGCGGGTGTGGCCGGCGGGTTTCGCTGTAACGCCGCAGCAGAACCGCATCCGCGGCCTCGAGGAAAATGATTTTGGCGGGAAGGACAGAGCGGACCGATTTCACGATCTGAGGCAACGACTCCAGCCCTCTCCCTTCGCGCACATCCACCACCAGGGCCGTCCGTTCAATGTCGTGGGAGCCGGCGACCAGCTCGGCGAAGCGGGGAATCAGACCCACCGGTAGATTGTCTACGCAGTAGTAGCCGAGGTCCTCGAAGGCCTTCAATACAGAGGCTTTGCCGGAGCCACTCATGCCGGTGATGATGACCAGTTCGCCCGGCCCGCGGCTTTTTCCCGAGCGGATAACTCGGTGGGCTTTCCCTGTTTTAGTCTTCGGTATTGTCTTCCCGGCGTTACGCACAGCCATTTGCGCCTGATGGTATCAAGGACAGTTTGCCTTCGCCAGTTGCAGACGAGGTAGCAGCGTTGTCAAGGTAGAACGGCGCGAACCTTCTGCCGCAACAAGGTAAAATTTTGTAAATGGCATGCAGGCATGCAACCTTCGGAATACCATCATATTGAGGGGTTTATAGACCGGCGGGAAGGGCCGGGGAGGCGAAAAATCGTGACCTTGGAAGCTTTACCGCGTCCAAAGTTTAGAGTATGTACCGGCCGCCTGCCTTAGTCCGCGGGGGCTTGAAAGAAAAGAGGTTTTCGAATGACAAATGCGTCCTCCGGCTTGGGTGGTAAGGTGAGGGTTTTGGAGTCAAAGCTCGAAGCCACCGCTGCGAGCGAGAAGCGGCAGATCGTGTGCCTTGTGGTGATGGTGTTTCTGCTTTGCGCTTTTGCCCTGAGTTGCAGCGGTGGCGACCCCAGATCTTCCGCGCGGGCCAACGTCATTCCCGTCATGCCGGTCGCGGTGGCTACGGCCGAACGACGCGACATGCCCTACTACCTCACCGGACTCGGATCGGTTACTGCGTACTACACTGACAGCCTCAAGAGCCGCGTTGACGGCGAGCTAGTGCAGGTGAACTTCAAAGAAGGTCAGTTCGTCAACAAAGGTGATCTTTTGGCCGTGATTGATCCCCGACCCTATCAAGTCGCACTTGAGCAAGCGGAGGCTGCGTTATTCAAGGACCAGGCGTTGTTGCGCGATGCCAAGCTGAACTATGAGCGGTACAAGGGGCTATTGCAAAATTCCGGCGCCATGTCGCAACAGCAGGTGGACACGCAGCAGGCGACAGTGGACCAACTGGAAGGCACGGTGCGCACCGACCAGGCGGCTATTGACAATGCCAAACTCAACTTAACCTACTGCCACATCACTGCTCCCGTAAGCGGACGGGTCGGCTTGCGGCTGGTGGATCCCGGAAACATAGTTCATGCCAGCGACACAAGCCCAATGCTCGTCATCACCCAACTGCAACCCATCGCGGTCGTGTTCACCTTGCCGGAGGACCAACTGCCTGCGGTTGCAAAGCACATGGCCAAACAGGAACTTGAGGTTGATGCTTACAGCCGTGACGACCAGACGAAGTTAGCAACCGGAAAATTACTGACCATTGACAACCAGATTGACCAGACGACGGGAACGGGAAAGCTGAAAGCCGTGTACGACAACCGGGACAACCAGCTTTGGCCGAACCAGTTTGTCAATGTACGACTCCTGCTGGAAGTCCGCCATGATACGGTAAGCATTCCCGCGGTAGCCATTCAACGGGGACCCCAGGGAACCTACGTTTTTACGGCGAAGCAGGATAATACGGTTGAAATACGCCCTGTAACCGTTGCTTTCACCCAAGACAACGTGTCTGCCATCGCCAGCGGCCTGTCTGCCGGCGACGTTGTGGTCACCGATGGTCAGGACAAGTTGCAGGCAGGCAGCAAGATTGAAATCAGGCCGGGTCCAAACCAGCCGCGGCCAGCGGCGGCATCGGCGGCAAATCAAAGCCCCGTGGCTTCTCCGGCCGCAAACCAGCTAGCGGGCCAGGGAAGCTCAGGAAATCCGACACGATGAATCCGTCCCGCCTGTTTATTCTCCGGCCTGTAGCCACTGCATTGCTGATGGTGGCGATCATGCTGGTGGGCATCGTGGCCTATATGCAGCTTCCCGTATCGGCCCTGCCCGAAGTGGATTACCCGACCATTCAGGTCATGACGTTCTACCCCGGCGCGAACCCCGACGTCATGGCATCTTCCGTAACGGCTCCACTGGAACGGCAATTCGGCCAGGTGCCGGGCTTAACCCAGATGACTTCGACCAGTTCTTACGGTTCGTCGGTCATTACGCTGCAATTCGGGCTCGATCAGAACATTGACGTTGAGGAGCAACAGGTCCAGGCGGCAATCAACGCCGCGCAGACTTATTTGCCGCCGGATTTGCCGGTGCCACCGATTTACAGCAAAGTGAATCCGGCTGACACGCCGATTCTGACCCTGGCATTGACTTCTTCGACCCTGCGGCTCTCAAAGGTGGAAGACCTGGCGGACACGGTTCTGGCGCAGAAAATCGCGCAAGTCTCGGGCGTGGGACTGGTCTCGATCAGCGGGGGGCAAAAACCGGCGGTGCGCGTTCAGGCCAACCCGACGGCTCTGGCTGCGTACGGGCTCAGCCTAGAGGACGTGCGCCTTGCGCTGGCCGCCACCAATGTGGACCAGGCCAAGGGCACACTCAATGGGCCGCAACAATCGTTCACCATCGGAGCCAACGATCAGCTCTTAAGCGGAGATCAGTATCGGCCGATCGTCATAGCCTACCGAAACGGCTCGCCGGTCCGGTTGTCGGATGTGGCGACGGTGAGCGACGGGGTGGAAAACACGCTGCAGGCGGCATGGATGAACATCGACCCGGCGGTGATTATGAACATCCAGCGCCAGCCAGGGGCAAATACGATCAGCGTGGTGGACCGGATCAAGAAGTTGCTGCCCCAGCTTCAGGCTTCCCTGCCAACTGCGGTGAAGGTCTCCATTCTGACCGACCGCACGGAAACCATCCGAGCTTCAGTAAAGGACGTGGAATTCGAGTTGATGCTCACCGTTGCGCTGGTGGTGATGGTGATTTTTCTTTTCCTGCGGAACCTGGCGGCTACTTCCATTCCCAGTGTCACCGTGCCCCTCTCGATCGTGGGCACGTTTGGCGTAATGTACCTGTTGGGCTATAGCCTCAACAATCTCTCCCTGATGGCGCTGACGATCTCGACCGGTTTCGTGGTGGATGACGCCATCGTGATGATCGAAAACATTGACCGTTTTCTGGAGGAAGGCGAATCACCTCTGGAAGCCGCGCTGAAAGGCGCCGGGCAGATCGGGTTTACGATCGTCTCGCTCACGGTCTCGTTGATTGCGGTGCTGATTCCCCTGCTTTTCATGGGGGACATTGTCGGCAGGCTGTTTCGCGAGTTTGCGGTAACCCTTGCGGTCACAATTCTGGTCTCGGCTGCGGTCTCTCTCAGCCTGACCCCGATGATGTGCGCGAAGCTGCTGAGAACCAAGGATCCTTCCAAGGAGAGCCGGCTTTACAAGGCTTCGGAGAATTTCTATAACCGGGTGATCGCCTACTACGGGCGCACTCTGAAAGTCGTGCTCCGGCATCAGACCATCACTCTGCTGGTCACCGCGAGCACTCTGGTGCTCACGATTCTGCTCTATATCTACGTTCCGAAGGGTTTCTTCCCGGTGCAGGATACGGGCGTGATTCTCGGCGTCTCGGATGCCCCGCAAAGCATTTCATTCTCCGCTCTTGCGGAAAAGCAAAAGGAACTGGCAACGCTTATTCTGCAAGATCCGGACGTGGCCACCTTGTCCTCTTTTATTGGTGTTGACGGTACGAACCTCACACCCAACACGGGGCGCATCCAGATCAATCTCAAGCCGCGCGACGAGCGCAAAGACACGGCTTCCGACATTATTCGCCGTCTGCAGCCGAAGCTGGCGTCGGTGGAAGGAATCACGCTTTACATGCAACCAGTGCAGGACCTGACCGTGGAAGACCGGGTAAGCCGCACCGAATTTCAGTACACCATGGAGGATGCCGACGCGAAAGAACTGCAGCGCCTGTCGAGTCAACTGGTGAACAAGCTGAGGGGCTTGCCTGAGTTGCGTGACGTCGCCACCGATGAGCAGAACGGAGCTCTGGAAACCGACGTAGTCATCGATCGCGACACAGCTTCCCGCCTGGGCGTCCCTCCCGCGAACATTGACAGCACGCTGTATGACGCCTTCGGCCAGCGCCAGGTTTCCATCATCTTTACCCAGCTCAATCAGTATCACGTGGTCCTTGAGGTGGACCCGCAATTCCAACAGAACCCGAGTTCGTTGAAAGACCTTTATGTGAAGTCGGGAACCGGAACACAAGTGCCCTTGACGGCGTTTACGCAAATGCACACTTCCAATACGCCCCTGGCGGTCAACCATCAGGGGCAGTTCCCGGTCATCACACTTTCATTCAATCTCGCGCCCGGAAAATCTCTGGGTGACGCCATCACGGCAATTGACAAGGCGGAGAAAGAAATCGGCATGCCGCCGAGCGTGAACACAAGTTTTCAGGGGACGGCCGCCGCCTTTCGAAATTCGCTCTCCACCGAGCCCTGGCTTATTGTTGCGGCAATTGTGACGGTGTATATCGTGTTGGGAGTCCTTTACGAAAGCTACATCCATCCCATCACCATTCTCTCCACCTTGCCTTCCGCCGGGGTGGGCGCTCTGCTGGCGTTGTGGATTACGGGCAACGACCTCGGCGTGGTTGGAATTATCGGAATCATCCTTCTGATCGGCATCGTGAAGAAGAACGCCATCATGATGATCGACTTTGCCCTGGAAGCGGAGCGGGTCGAGCACAAGCCGCCGGAGGAGGCCATTTTTCAGGCGTCATTGCTGCGCTTCCGGCCGATCATGATGACCACAATGGCGGCCCTGCTGGGCGGCTTGCCCCTGGCTCTCGGCACCGGGACAGGATCCGAGTTGCGGCATCCGCTGGGGATTACAATCGTTGGCGGTCTTCTCCTCAGCCAGGCGCTGACTCTATACACGACCCCGGTGGTTTATCTGTGGTTCGACCGGCTGGCCAGGAAATTTGAACGATTGGGGATTGGCAGACCGGTGGAAGAGCCTGCCACGGGTGACTGATGAACTTTTCCGCCCCTTTCATCAAACGGCCCATCGGAACATCGCTGCTCACGCTGGCGTTGTTCCTGTCGGGGGTGTTGGCCTTCAACTTTCTTCCAGTCGCGCCGTTACCCCAAGTGGAGTTCCCGGTCATTCAGGTATCCGCAAGCCTGCCCGGTGCCAGTCCGGAAACCATGGCGTCGGCAGTCGCGACTCCCCTGGAGCGCCAATTCGGGCGGATTGCCGGCATCAACCAGATGACCTCGGTCAGCCAGCTCGGTTCGACTGGTGTCGTGTTGCAGTTCGATCTGAATCGCAACATTGATGCCGCAGCCCGGGATGTGCAGGCGGCCATCAACGCGTCGCGCAGCCAATTGCCGTCGTATCTTCCGGGCAACCCCTGGTATCGCAAGGTGAACCCGGCCGATGCGCCGATTCTGATCCTCTCGCTTACTTCGGAGAGCATCACTCTGCCCAATATTTACGATCAGACCAATTCCATTCTCTCCCAGAAACTGGCGCAGGTCAGCGGCGTCGGTCAGGTTTACGTGGGCGGGGGGGCGAATCCCGCAGTCCGGGCGGAAGTTGATCCAAACCTGCTGAACAAATTCGGTATAGGACTGGACGCAGTTCGCACGGCGTTGAATGCGGCCAACGCAAATGCTCCCAAAGGCGAACTTGCCAATGCGACCAAGTCCTGGACGATTAATGCCACGGACCAGATTACGCGAGCGGACCAGTATCGCCCGCTGATCGTAGCCTATAACCGGCAAAACGGCGCGGCGGTGCGGCTGGAGGATGTGGCGGATGTACAGGATTCAGTGGAGGACGCCCACATTTTCGGTTTGTCTAACGGCAAGCGCGCGGTAATCGTGCTCATCTGGCGCCAGCCGGGGGCCAATATCATTCAGACGGTTGACAACGTTCTGGCCGAGCTTCCCCAGTTGCAGGCCTCCATCTCTCCCGCGATCAAGCTGGAGGTGGTTTCTGACCGTACGCTGACGGTGCGGGCCTCGCTGAGAGATATCGAGATTACGCTTTTGATCTCGGTCGTTCTGGTCATCCTCGTGGTGTTCGGTTTCCTGCGCACGGTGCGCGCCACGATTATTCCCAGCATCTCGGTGCCGCTGTCTTTGATTGGAACCTTTGGCGTGATGTACCTGCTGGGCTACAGCCTTGACAACCTGTCATTGATGGCCCTGGCAATTTCCACCGGATTCGTGGTGGACGACGCGATCGTGGTGCTGGAGAACATCACCCGCTACCTCGAAAAGGGATTCTCGCCCGTCCAAGCCGCGTTTCGCGGGGCACGGGAGATTGGCTTCACTGTGCTTTCCATGAGCACATCGTTGGTAGCGGTGTTTATACCAATTCTGATGATGGGGGGAATCGTGGGAAGGCTGTTCCGTGAATTTGCGGTGACTCTGAGCGTGGCCATCGGCGTCTCCCTGGCCGTTTCCCTGACGACCACCCCCACCATGTGCGCACAGCTCTTGAAATCGTCGGTGGGGGAAAAGCACGGGTGGCTCTACCGTCTCAACGAAAGGTTGTTCAACGGACTTCAGGAAACATACCGGGTCAGCCTGGGATGGGTGCTGCGCCACCAGTTCGCCGTGCTGGTGATTACCATTGCGACCGCGGGTCTGAGCATCTACCTGTTCGCCGATGTCCCCAAAGGTTTTTTCCCGCAACAGGATACGGGCCGGATTCAGGGATCTGTGCAAGCCACCCAGGACATCTCGTTCGATGCGATGAAGCAAAAGATGCGGCGGTTTGTGCAGATCGGCATGGCCGACCCCAACATCACCAACATGATCGGATTTTGCGGGGGCAGCACCGCCATGAATCAGGGGCGCATGTTCATCAACCTGAAGCCGCTGGGAGAGCGGAAAATCAGCGCCGACCAGGTGATTGCGGAATTGACGCGCAAATTCTCCGAGGTCCCCGGGGCCATGCTTTATATGCAGGTGCAGCAGGACCTCAACATCGGAGGACGCGTCAGCCAGGCGCAATACCAGTACACGCTGCAAGGAGAGGACCTTGCCCAACTGAACGAGTGGGCGCCTCAGTTGCTACAGAAGATGCGGTCCCTGCCGGAGCTGCGCCAGGTGAATACCGATCAGCAAGATAAAGGCCTGGAAAGCAACGTCATTATCGATCGCGATACGGCGTCCCGGCTTGGCATCGCTCCAGCGGACATTGACTCGGTGTTGTACGACGCCTTTGGCCAGAGATTTGTCTCTACCATCTATGAGCCTCTTAATCAGTATCACGTCGTGATGGAAGTGGACCCGCGCTTTCAGCAGAGCCCGGATACGCTGCAGAACGTGTATGTGCACTCATCCCACGGTAATATGGTGCCGCTATCAGCCTTCGCTCACTTCGGGGATGCGAACACCGCACTGGCTGTGAACCATCAGGGGCAGTGGCCGGCCGTGACCGTCTCGTTCAATCTGGCGCCCAATGTGTCGTTGGGCCAGGCAACGGACGTGATCGAAAAAGCCGAGGAGTCCATCCGCTTCCCGCAGACCATTTATGCCAGCTTCCAGGGAACCGCGGCAGCTTTCCAGGATTCTCTGAAGAATGAGCCGGTCCTGATCATTACGGCACTGCTCGCCGTTTACATCGTCTTAGGAATTCTCTACGAGAGTTACATCCATCCCATCACGATTCTGTCCACCATACCTTCGGCAGGCGTCGGTGCATTGCTGGCGTTGAAACTCACGCACAACGAACTCAATGTGATCGGTCTGATCGGGATCATCCTGTTAATCGGTCTGGTCAAGAAAAACGCCATTATGATGATTGACTTCGCTCTGGAGGCGGAACGCAGAGAAGGCAAAGCTCCCGTGGACGCCATCTATGAAGCGTGCGTGCTTCGTTTCCGCCCGATTATGATGACGACCATGGCAGCTCTGCTCGGCGGCTTGCCGCTGGCGCTGGGAACCGGGACCGGTTCGGAACTTCGGCGTCCCCTGGGCATTACCATTGTCGGCGGACTGATCCTCAGCCAGGCTCTTACGCTTTTCACTACTCCCGTGGTGTACTTGTACATGGATCGCCTGCGCTCGCACTTGAGCCGTAAGCCAAAGACTTTGCGAAGGCTACCGACCAGCCAACCGAGTCCCAGTTCGGCAGACTAGACCTCTTATTTTCCCAAACCGGGAGTGCTAGAACATCAGTAACTTGGATCACTGCTAAAGTCCGCAATATCCTGCATCATCCCTCATTGCGACGTTCTTGAAAGCAGGTCATAAATGTTCAGTCGAATCTGGTTTGCCAGCCTTCCCTGTATCCTTCTCGGCCTGGTGGCCGCCACGGCAGGGCAAAACGGCGAGTACCATGTAATCACCGTCAGCAACGGTGGGACTATCAGTGGAACCGTGAAATGGTCTGGGCCTGAGCCGCACTTGCCGGGCCTTCCTATAACCAAGGACCCGCAGATTTGTGATCCGGATTCGCACAAAGTCCGCGACCTGGAGCGGTTGGTCATCGGGGCGCAGGGCGGAGTTGCCAACACAATTGTTTACCTCAAGAACATCTCGAGTGGAAAAGCTTTTGACTTTCCCGAGGCGCGCCGCTTTGTGGACCAACGCCACTGCCGCTACGAGCCCCACATTCTGTTGGTGCCACAGAAGACCGCACTTGAGATGAAAAGCTCTGACGCGACCCTCCATACCATCCACATGGATGGCGCGGCGAGTTATAATCTGCCGTTTCCCTTTCCTAATCAGGTTATCAGCCGCGACATGAACACGCCGGGCGTGGTGAACATGAAATGCAATGGTGGACATGTCTGGATGAACGCAGAGATCATGGTCGCTCCCCATCCTTATTTCGCGGTCACTGACGAAAGCGGCAAGTTCTCGCTGACCGATGTTCCGCCTGGGGAGTATGAAGTGGTTGCCTGGCATGAGGGCTGGGAGGTAAAGCGCCAGGAGGCGGCGTTCGACGTGCTTACCGAAAGAAGGGTTGAGCGCCCGGTGTTTTCCGAGCCGAAAACCTGGGAAAAGAGAGTGGTGGTCAGCCCCGACGGTTCATCGGTGGCGAATTTCACCATCCCGCCAGGTAACTAGGGGCGTCGCGACTGTTAAACGCAAAGGACGTAAACATCGGCCGCAACGAGCGCCAAGAGAAACCTGCCTCCAGCGATGGGATTTGAGCCGAGCCGGGTGATAGGGGTTCGAAGCGAGATCCCAGAAAGTTCCCGAGTCAACGTAATGCCCCGACGCCCACGGCTAAAAACCGTGGGCGTCTGGCTTTCTCACTGAGATTGGATTACTGTTTTTCCTTCTGGGCTGCAGGTTCCATGGGCTGCTTCGCTTTTTTTGGTTTTGGGCTGGCAGCGGCGACCTCAGTTTTTGGCTGCCAGAAAGCGGGTGCCGCGGCAATGATCTGTGGCGAAGGAGCGCTGAGTTCCGCCGAGTAACGCAAGATGGCTGACTCGCTGCTCTCGATGGTTTCAGAAACGTCTTTTAAATATCTCTTGTATCCTTCATCGCCGAGGATTTCATGCATGGTCGGGTTCTTGTCGAAACCATCCATTCCCGGGCGTAAAGCCGTGATGTAGTAAGTTGTGCCAGTGGTCCCTTCCATTCCCTGGGAAACCAGCAAGGGTTGAGTATTCTCATTTTTTTCACCCGCGGCTTCGACTTCCTTGAGGATGACTTCGAAGTCGGCGGAGCGTCCGGGGCGAATGTGGACCGTAGTGGTGCGTAACACGCGAGCGTTGGCGATTAATTTGACGTAGGCGTCCTCACCGGCTGGGGCCTTACGCGACAAGTCCCAACGACGGCGGCGTAACTCGCTGCGCGAACTTACGAGGTAGCTGTTCCATTCGTTCAGCATTTTCTGCGAGGCTTCTTTTCCGTAAGCCTTGTTCAGGGCGCCCATGAAGGAGTCGTACGCCTTATCTATATCTCCATAGGCGTCGCGATGGCTCACAAACACGGTCGTATTGTTTTGGCCGTACATGACATCCATTGCCAGCCAGCGGTCGCCATTGTACTTACGATTGGCGTCAGCTAATTTCTTGGCCAGCGCTTCGAATTCAGCGGATTTCTCCGGTTTCACATTGACAATGTACAGGTCGAGGTATCCTCCACCTACGGTCTGCGCCGCGAGCGGGATCACAAGACACACCGCAACCAGGACAGCCAGCAAAGCTCTCCGCAACATAACTGCCTCCTAGATGTGTTTTAAATCCAGATAGAATTGACGGCTGGAACTGTACACCCGGGCTAAGGGCATGTCAAACCAAGAACCTACGGGTTGGCGCGATATCCTTCCGCGCCTTTTTCAGTCTCTTGGGGAGTTACTTGGGAAATACCTGGCGCCTGGCGAGGGCATAATTCCGCAAGAAATGCTTGACTCCACGTTCAAACTGACGTAGGTTATAGCGTTCCGTTGGCTGAGACAGTGAGTTACCGGAGTCGAACCTCGCTGGCAAGCGGGCCCAGTCTAAGGAATTAAGTAACTTTCTGGTCTGGCGGAGCATCTATACCATTAGCCAGAGCTTTTCCCTGCATAACCCATCTTAAATGAGTTAGTTACGGTATCTGGGTCAGGCTATGTCCTGGCAGGCGGGATGGGCAGCAGAGGCCTAGCTCGAAAGAACGGGGGATCCTTACTATGCGCTCTGATCGGGTTTTTGATGCTTTACATACCTTGCGGAACCGATATATGCTTTGTCAGCTTGCTTCCAAAGCTACCCGTAAGTTTCACAAACCAAACACTAGAATCCAAGAAACCATGAACGAGGTTCTGGATAAGATTGCAAGCTCGGAGCGGCAGACGGTTCTGACCGAACCGGAACACTTTGCCGAGGCCCAACGGCGGGCTGCGTAACCAGCCCGTCCGCCCGGCCCCGGCAGGGCGAATCCCCTTAGTGACCCTCCTTTGAAAAATCTCCTCGCAGGTGACGAATGACCATCGCAGAACTGAAAGAAAAGAATATTACCGAGCTGACCAAGATCGCCCGATCCCTGGATCTGCCCGGGGCCAGCGGTATGCGCAAGCAGGACCTGATTTTCAAGATCCTACAGGCGCAGAGCGAAAAAGAAGGCCACATCTTCGCCGAGGGCGTGCTGGAAATTTTGCCTGACGGCTACGGCTTTCTCCGCTCGCCCGATTACAACTATCTACCCGGCCCGGACGACATTTACGTCTCCCCGTCGCAGATTCGCAAGTTTGACCTCAAAACCGGCGACACGATCAGCGGCCAGGTGCGGCCTCCGCACGAGGGCGAGAAATACTTCGCGCTGGTGAAGATCGAGGCGGTCAACTTTGAATCGCCGGATGAAGCGCGCAACAAGATTCTGTTTGACAACCTGACGCCCCTGTATCCGCAGGAGCGGATCAAGCTGGAAACGGTGCGCGAGAACGTAAGCGCGCGCGTGATGGATTTGTTGACGCCGCTTGGTAAAGGACAGCGCGGATTGATTGTTTCGCCTCCTCGCGCCGGCAAGACAATGCTCTTGCAGAACGTCGCGAATTCGATTACGACCAACCATCCGGAAGTCGTACTCATGGTCTTGCTTATTGACGAGCGTCCGGAAGAAGTTACCGACATGCAGCGCTCGGTGAAGGGCGAGGTGATTTCTTCGACTTTCGACGAGCCGGCTGCACGGCACGTGCAGGTCGCGGAAATGGTGATCGAAAAAGCGAAACGCCTGGTCGAGCACAAGCGCGACGTCGTGATTCTGCTCGACTCGATCACGCGTCTGGCGCGGGCTTACAACACGATTGTTCCTCCTTCCGGCAAGGTTCTTTCTGGTGGCGTGGATTCGAACGCCTTGCAGCGTCCGAAGCGGTTTTTCGGCTCGGCGCGAAACATTGAAGAAGGTGGCTCGCTGACGATTATTGCGACGGCGTTGATTGACACCGGCTCGCGCATGGATGACGTGATCTTTGAAGAATTCAAAGGCACGGGCAATTCGGAAATCATCCTCGACCGGAAGCTCGTGGATAAGCGGACCTTCCCGGCGATTGATATTCAGCGCTCGGGCACGCGTAAAGAAGAGCTGCTGATTCCGCGGGAAGACCTGACGCGAATCTGGGTTTTGCGCAAGGTGCTGAACCCGTTGTCGCCGGTCGAAGCCATGGAACTGCTGATTGACAAGCTGACCAAAACGAAATCGAACGGCGAGTTCCTGGCGAATATGAGCTCGCTGTAACACCAACGGCGGCGGACAGGAGTGTCCGCCCAAGTTTTACTTTTCTCCCTTCAGCTCTTCCATCACTCTGAAATGGCGCTTTTAGGATCGGTTTGCCCGGTCAGCACCGCCGCGTGGTTGCTATCCTCTGCGCCTTGTCTATAGTCTAAGGGGCTGATTATCGAACTCAAGGAGAAGACTCATGTTCAAACGAATTGCGGTTCTATTTTCATTCGCGTTGAGCGTTACCGCGGTGTCGCTTGCCCAGATGCAGATGGCGCACGAGGCTGACAGCCGCCCCAGCCCTTCCGAGCACGCGCAGTGCCGCTTCGCCGACGGTAAGACCATCTCGATGGATTACTCCAGCCCCCGCATGAAAGGCCGCAAGATTTTCGGCGGGCTGGTGCCCTACGGGCAAGTGTGGCGCACGGGCGCGAACGAAGCGACGACTTTCGTGACGACTACGGATTTGAGCGTCAGCGGCAAAGACGTTCCAACCGGCGATTACACGATTTTCACCCTTCCCAACCCCGGCAAGTGGTCACTGATCATCAACAAGAAGACAGGCGAGTGGGGAATACCCTACAAATACGAAAGCGATGAACTGGCGCGCGTGGATATGAAGGTCTCCAATGCTTCCGCGCCTGTGGAAAACTTTACGATTGGCTTTGATCAGAAGGGATCCGCTTGCGTAATGAACCTGAGCTGGGAGAAAACGGCAGCGTCGGTGGAGTTCACGGAAAAGAAATGAAAAGAAATAAGGTTCAGTGCGAAACGAGCGCATTCAAGGCGGCTTGCGCTTCTTTCAGGCCGGGATTGAGCTTCAGCGCGGCTTGGTAGGCGGCGACGGCATCGTTGGTGCGACCAGCCGCCTGGAGCAGTCGTCCGAGAGAGAAATAGCCATCGTCGGTGGGGCGAAGCTCAACCGAGTGCGAGTAGGCCGCGATGGCCCGGTCGTGCTGGCCTTGTTTTTCGAGCAGATGTCCTAATCCGAGGTAGGCGTTGAATTGATTCGAATTCAGGCGCAGGGCCTGATCGTAGCTGGCCCTTGCTTTCTCGTCCTCACCCAGATCGCGCAGGGCCGAACCCAGGTTCGCGTAGGTGGAGGCCAGCAGGCCGGCGTCAGAGGTGAGCTGGATGACGTATTGATATTGCTGAATGGCGTCCTGAAGCTGGCGCGAATCCTGCAAATAGGCCCCCAGATTAAAGTGGCTCATCGGGTCATAGGGATTGATAATGGCCGCCTGGCGAAAATGAGGATAGGCCTCGTTGATCTTGCCCTGAAGGACCAGCGCCCCCCCGAAATTGTCTTCTGCGATGTAGTTATTCTGCGTGACCGCAAGCGCGTGCGACCATAAATCGTAGCTGCTTGACCAGTAACTCAACTGATGTTCTGTGGCGAAGGTGAGGGCGATAAGCACACAGACGGCCAGGGCAATAGTCAGGGCCGGGTTCAGTTTCCGGGATTCCGCGAGGGCGGCAGCCAGGCCGGCGATTCCGTAGACGACTATCACAAAGATGCCGATCAGCGGAACGTATGCGTAGCGGTCGGCCATGGCGGCATCGCCCACTTGCACAAGCCCGATAACCGGAACCAGAGTTCCGAGGAACCATAGCCAGCCCACGAGCAGGTATCCTCGGACAGGAGCAGTTGGAATGTCGCCTTTTCGGGCAGACCCAGGAGCGCGCCCAAAATGCCAAACCAGCACGGAAATGTTGGCCAGGAGCAGAAGCGACAAAAACATCTGCCAGAATGCCAGCGAATTGCCAGGGTGCGGGTAAAGCGGTGCAAGGCGCGCAGGCCAGACCATCTTCCACAAATACATGGCGTAAGCGACGATGGCGTTCTCGATGCGCACGGAAAGCGGGAACTGTAGGGTCGACCGGATTGCCCCGCCGGACTGGGCCTGCATAGTGATCAAGGCACTGGCAAGCGAGAGAAGCAGCAAAGGAAGTTTTTCGGCCACCAGCTTTGATGTGAAGACTGGGGCGGCTTTCCGGGGACCCTTTCCCAGGTCTCGCAAATGCGGCGAGACCCGCGGCACCCCTACTGCAGTTCTGGTTCTTCCGAGCGGCCAGTAGTCCAGCAGCAGCAACACAAACGGCAGTGTGATGACCATGGGCTTGGCCATCAGCCCTAGCGCGAAGGCGGCGACAACGGAAAGATATCTTTTCCAGTTTGGCTTTTGCGCGTACCAGCCGTAGCAGGCGATAGCGAAGAAAAAGAAAAATGTGCTGAGAACGTTCTTACGTTCGGCGATCCAGGCAACGGACTCAACGTTGATTGGGTGCAGGGCAAAAAGAGCAGCCACAAAAAGGCTGGGCCAGGCACGTTTCGTTCCCCAGGCGAGCAGAAGAAATAGAAAAGCAGCGTTGACGGCATGAATCAGCAAACTGGTGAAGTGGTGTCCGGTAGGATTCAGATGAAAGAGCTGGCAATCGAGAGCATGTGAGAGCCACGTAAGCGGATGCCAGTTGGAGTGCTCGGTCGAGGTAAACGCCCACGTAATGGTGCCCCAGGTCAAGCCGGCCTGAACATGGGGATTTTCGGTGACGTACGCATCGTCATCGTAGTTGACGAAGGGATGGTGATTGACGGGGTTATAAACGGCCAAGGTGATGGCGATGAGGGCAAGACAGTATATGAGGTTACGTTTTTCGGCGGGTGCCGGCAGCCTTAATGGTACGGCTTTCCTGGACTGAACTGGTGCGCGTTCGGGTGAAGGGGGCAACAGGAAGATTTAACCACAGAGGGCACAGTGGACACAGGGGGGAGCGAGCATCGGAAGTAATCAGCAAGAGAGCAGGTGATTGTGAGACTTACTCTGCTGGGTTCCATCGCAGAACTGGCTTCCGCGCCGCCCTGACTTCATCGAGGCGGGAAACGCGAGTGTTGTGGGGGGCGTCAAGCACCATCTTCGGATCTGCTTCGGCTTCGTCAGCGATTGATTTCATCGCTTCGATAAAGAAGTCCATCTCTTCTTTTGATTCGCTTTCGGTCGGCTCGATCATTAGCGCCCCAGGCACGATCAGCGGAAACGCTGTAGTGTACGGGTGAAAGCCGTAATCAATCAGGCGTTTGGCGATGTCCATCGTCCTGACTCCTTTTTTGGCTTGCACCTTATCGCTGAAGACAACCTCGTGCATGCTAGGCGTCGCGTAGGGTAAATCGTAAACGCCTTCGAGGCCCTTTCGGATGTAGTTGGCATTGAGGACCGCATCTTCGGTGGTTTGACGAAGGCCATCGGGGCCGTTGGCCATGATGTAGGCGAGAGCACGAACGAACATGCCGAAGTTTCCGTAGAAGGAGCGAACGCGGCCGACGGATTGCGGGCGGTCGTAATCGAAGCCGAGGGTTCCGTCGGGTTTTGTCATCAAGATCGGCGTAGGCAGGAATGGCTCGAGGAACTTCTTGATTGCTACGGGCCCTGAACCCGGGCCACCGCCGCCGTGAGGAGTGGAAAAAGTTTTGTGCAGGTTAAGGTGCATCAGATCCACGCCAAAATCCCCCGGGCGCGCCTTGCCGACGAGTGCGTTCATGTTGGCGCCATCCATGTAAAGCAGACCACCCTTGGCATGCATGATGCCGGCGATTTTGTGAATCTCGTGCTCAAAAACTCCGAGCGTGTTGGGGTTGGTGAGCATGAGAGCGGCAACTTCCTCGTTCATCTGGGAAGCGAGCGCAGCCACGTCCACCATGCCATGGGAATTTGACTTCAGATTTTCGACGGCGTAACCGACCGTGGCCGCGGTTGCGGGGTTGGTGCCGTGCGCGGAGTCGGGAATAAGAATCTTCTTGCGCGGCTTGCCCTTCGAATGGTGATAGGCTCGGACGAGCAAAAGTCCTGTGAGTTCGCCATGCGCGCCGGCCGCTGGCTGCAATGTAATCGCATCCATGCCGGTGATTTCAATCAGGCAGTCGCTCAGCGTCTTCATGATGCGCAACGCGCCCTGAGAAATTTTCTCCGGTTGATACGGGTGCGCGTTAGCGAGGCCGTCGAAGCGCGCAACTACCTCATTCACGCGCGGGTTGTATTTCATGGTGCAGGAGCCCAGCGGATACATGCCGAGGTCGATGGCGTAATTCCAAGTGGAAAGCCGCGTGAAGTGGCGGATAATTTCAATTTCGCTCACTTCCGGCATCTGACCCAAATCTTTTCTTTCTAATGACCCAAGAACCTTTGACGTATCAACTTCGGGAACGTCGAGCGGAGGCAGCTTCCAGGCGGCTTTGCCGGAAGAAGACTTTTCGAAAATCAGGCCTTCGTTCTGGTTGACGTGGCGGGTGGCCTTGGGGGTAGGGTGGTTCATCGCGCCACCTCCGCCACTTCGGCAGACTGAGTGGAAGGTTCGTCTTCCGCAATGACACTTGCTGCGGTGTCGATTGCAGCACGCGTCGTCATCTCGGTGCAGCACCAGAGCGCGGCATTGCCGAGCTCGGGATAAAACTTCTTGAGTGGAAGTCCGCCGACGATCTTCTGAGCCAGCAGGCGGTTATTGATCAACTTGGGATCTTCGCCAGTCTGCACGACAAATTCGTGAAAGCGCGGCGCGCCGGAGAACAGAACCTTCGCGTGTTTGGCGAACTCACGTGAGGCATAAGCGGCTTTGGCGAGATTTTGTTTGGCTAATTCGCGCAAGCCGACTTTGCCGTAGATCGTCATGAAGATATTGGCCATCAGGGCAACCAGCGCCTGATTCGTGCAGATATTGGAGGTAGCCTTTTCGCGCCTGATGTGCTGTTCGCGCGTGGCAAGTGTAAGGACGAACCCGCGCTTGCCGTTTTTATCTGTCGTCTGACCCACAAGGCGGCCGGGCATCTGGCGAACAAATTGGTCGCGCGTGGCGATCACGCCGCAGTATGGTCCACCGAAGCCGAGAGGCACACCAAATGATTGCGCTTCCATGGCGATGATGTCTGCCTGGCGCGGCGGCTCAATGATGCCGAGCGAAATGGCTTCAGCGATAGCAACGACCAGCATCGCTCCATGTTTGTGCGCGATGTCGGCGATGGCGGCGACATCCTCGATGGCGCCAAAGAAATTTGGCGATTGGATGAGAACGCAAGCGGTTTCAGCCGTGACAGATTTTTCGAGCTTGGCGAGATCAACGCGGCCAGTCTGGGTGTAGTCAACCGTCGTGAGCGGCAATCCCTGGTGATGCGCGTAGGTCGCGAGCACCTCGCGATATTCGGGATGGGCGCTGCGGGCGATGGCCGCCGAGCGGCGGCCAGTGAGGCGGACCGCCATCATGACGCCTTCTGCCGCTGCAGTCGAGCCATCGTACATGGAGGCATTGGCGACTTCCATGCCGCTCAACTCGCAGATCATGGTCTGAAATTCGAAGATGGCTTGCAGCGTGCCCTGGGAAATCTCGGCCTGGTAAGGCGTGTAGGCGGTGAGAAATTCCCCGCGCGAGATCAGCGAATCAATAATGACCGGCCGGTAATGATAGTAGGCGCCCGCACCGAGGAATGTCGCGTAGCCGTCGCCGTTTTCGCGGGAGCGCTCGCGGAACCAGTCCATGATCTCCGATTCCGCCATCTGGCGGGGAACGCGGAGCTCGCGATCCAACCGATATTCGCCCGGAATCTGGGCGAAAAGATCGTCAATGGACCGCGCGCCAATGGCCGTCAGGAGCGCCTGACGGTCAGCCGGGGATTTAGGTAAATATCGCATGGAAAATGATTAGATGAAGCTCAACCGTTTTCGATTTATGGCAAACCACCGCCCTGCTGATCTAGTGGCCACCTTCTTCAGAGACAAATTTCTCGTAGTCGGCGGCTGATAAGAGCGAGTTCAACTCGCCAGGCTCCTTGAGCGTGATCTTCACCATCCAGGCGCCATGCGCATTTTTGTTCACCTTCTCGGGGGCGGTGGCCAAATCGGCATTGGTTTCTGTTACCGTCCCCGAAGCAGGCGCATAGAGGTCAGAAACAGCCTTCACCGACTCGACCGAACCGAACGTCTTACCCGCGGTAAGTACTGTGCCGACTTTGGGCAATTCTACGAAGACGATATCCCCCAGGGATTCCTGCGCGTGGTTAGTGATCCCGATGGTCGCATTTTTGCCCTCAGGCTTGATCCACTCGTGTTCCTTGGTGTACTTGAAGTCAGATGGATAAGACATGTGAAGTTTAGCTCCTGGCTGTTGGCTCTCAACTCGTGACGGCGGTTTGGCTGCTTCAAGCTCAGTCCTCAACTCCTTTTCGGCCGTTTATAGAACGGCGTCGGAACCACTTGCGCCTTCACACCCTGGCCGCGAATTTCAACCTTCACCGTGGAGCCGATGCTGGCGGATTCAGGCGGCACGTAAGCCAAGGCGATGTTCTTTTTTAGGAACGGGGCAAACGATCCGCTGGTTACGTAGCCGATCTCGCCGCCCGTATCGTCCTGAACTCTGTAGCCATCGCGGGCGATACCGCGCTCTACCATTTCGAGGCCGGCGAGAGTGCGCTTTAACCCATCGGCCTTGGACTTCTCCAACGCCTCGCGGCCAACAAACTCCGGCTTTTCCATCTTGCAGAAGCGGTCAAGGCCGGCTTCCCAGACATTGATAGTATCGGAAATTTCATGGCCGTAGAGAGGCAACTTGCCCTCCAGACGCAGGGTATTGCGAGCGCCCAGGCCACAGGCAACAGCACCGAATTCCCTGCCCGCTTCGAGGACTTTATTCCATACCATCGTGCTGGTCGCTTCATCGGCGGGGACATAAATCTCGAAGCCGTCTTCGGCGGTATAGCCAGTGCGAGCGATGAGGACATTCTTCAACCCACAGATCGTCCCGCGCGTCACCCAGTAAAACTTCACGGCTGAGAGATCGGCGTCGGTGAGCTTTTGCAGCAGGTCCACGCCTTTGGGTCCCTGGATCGCAATCTGCGTAAAGTCGTCGGAAAGATTTTCGACTTTGCAGTCGAACTGGTGGGTGTTGTCGCGAACCCAGTTGAAGTCTTTCTCGCGGGTTCCGGCGTTGATTACAAGAAAGTATTCATTTTCGCCGAGGCGGTGGACGATTACATCGTCAACGAATGTTCCCTGCGGGTAGAGCAAAGCGGAATACTGGGCCTGGCCGATGGCCAGGCGTGAAGCATCATTCATGGAAATGTGCTGGACCGCGGCAAGAGCCTCAAGACCTTGCAGGCGAATGTCGCCCATGTGACTGACGTCGAAGATGCCAACGCCGTTCCGAACTGCGAGATGCTCGGCGATGATTCCGCCCGATGAGGGGTATTCAACCGGCATGTCCCAGCCGTTGAACTCGACCATTTTGGCGCCCATCCTGCGATGAACGGCGTTGAGCGCGGTCTTGCGAATGACAGGGGTAGTCACTTCAAGAGCGGACATGTTCCTCGACCGAGTGGCGGTTGACTCTGTTCGGGAGTGATACGACAGATTACCCTAACATGAGGACTGCGGCCGCTTCAACCTAAGGAAAAGCGGGGTAGTGTGCGAAATACGGTCCTGCAGGAGCTCAGGTAGGTGCCGATGTGAGGGCTAGATAGCGTCTCGCCCTACCTCGACACGGCAGCGAACAGGTTCGAGCGCATGAGCGACTGGAATTGCTGGTCGTCGGCCTTGAAGTGCATCTGCAAATTCGAACTGTCGGAGTTCACTGACATGCTGTCCAGCGCCGTTTTCTCGATTGGGCTGGCCGTCATCTTTTTGTACAGCACACCGGCCTTGACCAGAGAAGACAACGTGGCGGCAGTCACCGAATCTGAGGTGACGACGTCCAAATCGAACGTGACTCCATTGGTGAAGTTCATGGCATAGTGGGAGCCAAGGACGCGCTTTCTTACCGTCTCAAAATCAGCCAGCTTGCCGGCATCGCCAAGCGCAGAAACCAGCATGTTCTGGGTTCCGGTCTGGTCCAGAATGCTCCACACGGTGCCAGAATCGGCCGATCCGATCATGTCGGAGACCTGATTATTGGCGTCGAGCGTGGTGGTGTAGCCATCACGAGCATCGAGGGCGCCTGTTACCGCGCCGCTGTCGCCGAAGAGCAACGTGTTCTCATCCAGAAAAGTCATCTCCATGCCGCCAGTCATAGGATATAAGTCGCTGTCATGATATTTGGTGGGCTTAATCTTATGCAGCAGGAGCTTCTTGAGCACGACTTTCTTGGTAAATGATCCCTCAGCGACACCGATTACTTTGACGCCTTCCTTGGTGGCGCGATAGGAAGCAAAGGTCAGTTGGTCCACGTCTTTGTCGGGATCAATTCCGATTTGCTTCAACGCCGCTTCGAAATCCTTGAGGTTCTGCGGCAGCACCTGCTGTTTCAGCGCCATCGCCGTATCGGAATTCTTGAGCGCGCGGTAATCCACGGAGATGATCTGCTGCACCGTGGAGGGAATTACTCCCCGGGCCGCGCTCGCCATGGGGCTTGCCGAGGCGGCGGCACAGGACAGAACCAGTAAACACAAAGTACTCGCAATCTGTTTCATAGCTAAACTCTCAGGTATTTAGATGCGGAACGTGCTCCCGCGAAAAACTTGCATGGTTAGCTTAATTGTAAGCCATCGCAAGGGCGGGAGAATCACACCAAAGTGTAAACGGTTTGTCATCCGAAATGTTGCGGGTGGCCCGGTTGGTTCATTCGCATCAGATGACCTCGTCTTTGGCTGTTTTCCGCGGGCTGTTTTCCGCGTTTCGCCGCGAGAAGGGCCTTCTGCTCGATGTGGCCCAAACCCGGCCACCAAAGCCTGGTTTGGAGATACGGCCAGTTGCGCCAGGCACCGGTTTTAGGGCATTCTAGGCGCAGCAAGCGAATCTGACTTCCCAGGAGTTTGCTATGCGCTCTTCCGCTTTGGCTCTCGCAGTTCTCGCATTGTCAAGTTTTGCCGTCTCACAAACCGGCGGGCAGGCGACCGTTCTCGGGGGATATGCCAGCACATGGGTACCCGGGGCATACGCCATGCCGAATCCGCCGCTGGTAAACACCCCGTTCGTTTCTCTGGACCAAGTTCCTTTCTCCCCAGTTGGAGCCAGCAACGCAACCGCTGGTAACGTGGCAGGAGCAACCAATGCGACCCTGTCGCTGACTGATCAACCGTATTATGGCCCTTTCGCAGTGCCCATGTGGTATGGGCCGGGGGAGCCATCGGAAGGGCCCGAGGAATCAGATGAAGCTCTCGCTCCGTCAGGGCGCGGTGAGCCTGTCGAACTTGGAATTGCAACTTTCCAGGACAGCGTTGGCGTGGCGCGCTTGATGGGGAGGGAGAGCAACGTCCAGCAAAAAGCGTCCCGGGTTTACACCAACCAGGATGTGGCCCAACTGGCCGACAAAGAGAATCAAAACATCGGAACAGTTCGATACGGCGGAAAGACAGAGCGCCTCAACTAGCATTATCGTTGCACGAGTGAATCAAGTGTAGCGAAGAAATCCGGGTACGAAATCGAGGCCGCTTCCGCGCCGCGGATTCGTGTTTCTTCCTTCGCTCGAATGGCCGCGACAGCGAAGGCCATGGCAATGCGATGATCATGGAAGGAGTGCATTTCCGCGCCTTTTAGCCGCTGATTGCCCGGTATCTTTAGTCCGTCTCCTCGCTCCTCAACTTGAGCTCCCATGGTCCGCAGATTCCTGGCAATCGTGGCGATCCGATCGGATTCCTTCACCCGCAGTTCGCGGGCATCGCGAATCTCGATTCCCTTCCCCGTATAAGGCGCAATCGCTGCCAGTATGGGGATTTCGTCGATCAGCGCCGCCGTGTCTTCCCCCGCTATGACTGCGCCGCTCAATCCTCCGCCGCGTACTTCAACCGTTCCGACCAGTTCGCCGTGACGCTCCTCCAATTGCATAACATTCATCCGCGCGCCCATCAGCGTGAGAATGTCGAGCAGTCGTGAACGAGTAGGATTCAAAAGCAAATTCGAGATCGTCAGGTGCGATCCGGGAAAAATTGCCGCCGCACAGAGGAAAAATGCCGCGCTCGAAATATCTCCCGGGATCTCCGCTTCGATTCCCTGCAACTTCTTCCCGGCGGCAATTCGTATTTCCTTTCTATTCTGCATTATTCCTGCGCCGAAAGCGCGCAAAGCCAGCTCGCCGTGATCGCGGGTGCAAACCGGTTCATTGACGGACGTTTCTCCATCAGCATAGAGGCTGGCGAACAAGAGTGCGGTCTTCACCTGGGCGCTGGCGACGGGCATCTTGTAGTCAATCGCTCTTAGCCGCCGCCCGCTTATCTGTAGCGGCGCCATGTTTCCCGCGGCCTCGATCCGTGCCCCCATTCGCGTCAGCGGTTCGATGATTCGTGCCATGGGCCGCCGCGAGAGGGATTCGTCACCGATCAAAGTGCTGGTGAATTCCTGACCCGCGAGAATTCCACTCAACATCCGCATGGTCGAACCGGAGTTGCCGCAATCAAGTGGTTCTTCCGGGCCCTTGAGCCTCAGACCCTGGCCACGGATAACAACGCGGTCGCGTTCCTGCTCGCACTCCACGCCGAGCCCACGAAGGCAATGCAAGGTGCACGCACAATCTGCGCCCGGTGAAAAGTTGGTCAGGCGGGTTGTGCCCTCGGCGATGGCTGCGAGCATGGCATAGCGATGACAGATGGATTTATCCCCTGGAAGGCGCAGTGATCCCGAGATATTCCGGGCAGGACGAATTGTGACCATTGAACGGTCCGTCATTGCAGATTCCCAATATAGCGGAGAACAGTCAGGAACAGAGCTTTCGCGGGCGAGGGCGCGCGCGCCACATTACGCCAGGGCTTTCGCCTCGGCGGTGGCTTCTTTCAGAATATCGGCTGGAACTTCTTTGATCGTGACATGAAACTCAAACATCGGCGTCTCCGTGCCCCGGCCCCAGCGGCCGACTTCCCAGTGAGCGCGAACGAACTTGACCTCAGCCCGCGAGGCGACATCGAGCAGCAGCGGATGTTCACCGCGATAAAACTTCTGCGGAAATGTAGCAATCGGCTTGGCGCCCCACGCCGCGCTATCGGCCGACCCGTAAATGCTAACGTCGAGCGATTCCTGCTCGACGATGTTCGTGATTTCGAGCGTCAGCAGAAACACTCGATTGCCCGCGGTAGATAGGTCGATGGCAGGCCCGTCGCCCCTGGCCGTTGCGACCGTCTTGTTGGGGACTAGAAAAATATCAATCATGGCGAGAGAATTGTAACAAAGCCCCGCAGGTCGGACACTCTTGTCCGACAAATTGTGCCGCTACTGATGTGAATCCACAAACTGCCGAATCGCCCTGCCCACTTCCTCCGACTGCTCCCACGGAGAATAATGCCCCGCCCTCCCAATCACCTTCATCTCGCTCCCGGAAATGTTGCGCCGCATCAGCTCTGCTTCTGCAACTCCCGTCAGCGAGTCTTCATCGCCGGTAATGATCAGCGTCGGCACGTTAATTGTTTTCAACGTGGCTACGGAGTCCGGACGCTCGGCCATGCCGCGCTGCACACCCGCCACATCTTCGCGTGACATCTTCCGCATCATGCGCAGCGCGCCTTCTACAAGGTCCGGGTGGGTCGCGTACGTCGTTTTTCCCATCAATCTCGGAGCCAGTCCCTCGAAAAATGGCTCCGTTCCGCGCTCCATCACGTCGGCGGCTGCCTGCAAGCGCGCCGCCCGAGCTTCGCTGGTGTCCTCCTGCGCTTTCGTGTTGCACAGCACCAGCGCCGATGCTCGCCCGCGATACCGCCGCCAGAATTCAAACATCGCATACCCGCCGATCGAATTGCCAACCAACGGAGCCCGCTCGACCTCAGCGTCGTCCATCACTCGTGCGATGTCTCCCGCGTGCTTCTCCATTGCCGCCGGGCCTTCCCCGAGATCCGAATCGCCATGGCCACGCAAGTCGGGCAAGACCACGTGATAGCGGGTCGTCAGCGCCTGCGCCGCACGCAGCCAAAGTTCATGATTGGCAGGAAAAGGATGCAGCAGAACTACCGGCGGGCCGTTGCCCAGAACTTCGTAGAAGATTTCCGCGTCCCCGCTGATGATTCGTGGCATTGTCGAGCCCGGCAAACGATGGAGCTATAGGTTCGTTGCCTTTTGTGCCGCCACCGGTGCGGAAAGCATCAACGGTTCATCTGGCATGACGATCCATGCGATGGGATACGCCAGCAACCCCACTCCGGTGAACACCGCCACCAGGAGCCAGGTCACCCGGACCACGGTTACGTCGAGGTCAAAATATTCCGCAAAGCCCAGGCATACCCCGGCGAGTTTCCGTCCGGCGCGCGGCCGGACCAGCCGTTTGCGGGCAACCACTCCGCCCACACGCGTGCCGCAATAGGCGCAAACATTGGCGTCGTCCTGAATTACTTTCCCGCAATAGTTGCAATACATACACCCTCCTGGCCCTCATCCCATATAGGATACGCGATTTGGGCCAACGATGTTCGCCGGATATGGCGTTGCTTTTGTGCCGCAAATGCTCCATACTCCTCGCATCCATTTCAATCTAAAGGGAGGGATTATGAAGTCCAGGCTTGCAACCATCTTGGCCATAGGATTACTGGGTTCGGTTTCGCTGATGTACTCGCAGGTTGCATCCGACACCGACAAGGCTGCGAAGGACACCGGCCACGCCACCAAGACCGCCGCGAAAGACACAGGGCACACCACCAAGGTTTCCGCGAAAGATACCGCTCACACCACGGAAAAAGCAGCCGACAAAACCGCCGGTGCGACTGACAAAGCAGCCAAGAAAACCGGGCATGGCGTGAAGACCGGCGTGAAGGATGTGGGCAAGGGCGTGAAAAAAGGCGCCGACAAGACCGCCGACGCAGTGAAGTAGGTTCCGAGACCTGCGGGAGGCAGGAAGGCAGCTGATCACAGCAGCATTGTCAGCCTGAGGCAGGGAGTCATTCGCCTTGCGAAGGACTGCGAATCACCTCTCAGGTCCCTCGGCGTGCAACACCCTCTGTGGTTATCATTTAAAATCAACTCTCATGCTCACCGGCTCTCAAATCCGCGAAACTTTCCTGCGTTTTTTCGAGGAAAAGGGCCACCGCCGCGTGCATTCGTCGTCGCTTGTCCCGCACAATGATCCCACGCTTCTCTTCACCAACGCGGGCATGAACCAGTTCAAAGACGTCTTTCTTGGCCTGGAAAAACGCGACTACAACCGCGCCACCACCTCGCAGAAATGCGTGCGCGCCGGAGGCAAGCACAACGATCTCGAAAACGTCGGCTTCACCAACCGCCATCACACATTTTTCGAAATGCTGGGCAATTTTTCCTTCGGCGATTACTTCAAGAAAGATGCGATTGCCTACGCCTGGGAGCTGATTACTTCGCCGCAGTGGTTCGGTATTGCGAAAGAAAAGTTGTATGTCACCATCTTCAATGGCGAAGGCGGGATGTCGCGGGATGATGAGGCAGAGCGGCACTGGCTCGCCGTAGGCGTGCCCAAAGAACGCATTTTCGCCATGGGATTGAAAGACAATTTCTGGCAGATGGGCGATACCGGCCCTTGTGGCCCCTGCAGCGAAATTCACTACGACATGGGCCCGGCAGCGTCCGAAGATGGCCACACCGATTGCGCCTTTGGCTGCGAGTGCGGCCGGTACGTCGAAATCTGGAATCTGGTATTCATGCAGTTTGACCGAGATTCGAGCTGCAAGCTGAATCCACTGCCGAAGCCATCGATTGACACCGGCGCTGGCCTTGAGCGCATGGCGGCGGTGCTGCAAGGCGTGATTTCAAATTATGCGACAGATCTATTTAGCCCGTTGACCGGACGGGCAGCGCAGTTGACCGGAGGGGCCGTTGACGACGTGCTCAGGAGCGTTGAAGCCGACGGACGTCATGGTGCCGCTTCGCTACGAGTTATCGCCGATCACTCCCGCGCCGCGACATTTCTCATCTCCGACGGAGTTCTGCCCTCCAACGAAGGCCGCGGCTACGTGCTGCGCAAAATTATTCGTCGTGCGATCACGCACGGAAGATTGCTGGGACAGACGAAACCGTTCCTTTTCCAGATGGTGTTTGCCGTGCGGGACCTGATGCAGGATGCCTACCCGGAGCTCAATGAAACAGTGGAGCGGGTATCGAAGGTTGTCCAGTTAGAGGAGGTGCGGTTTATCCACACCATTGATGTCGGGCTGACGATGCTAGAGAAGGATCTACGCACGCCCGGCATTCTGGAAAAGGATGACGGCGGAAACACAATCTATCCAGGGGAAAGAGCCTTCAGACTTTATGACACGTTCGGCCTGCCCTTGGATTTCATTGAGGACGTCTGCCGAGACGCCGGAATCATCGTGAAGCGTTCCGGGTTTGCGCTTGCGCTAGCCCAGCAGAAATCCCGTGCCCGCGCCTCCTGGAAGGGCGCGGCCAAGCAGACGGCCAATCCCGCCTATCAGCAGCTTCCAAAATCTGAGTTCGAAGGGTATCGGCAGACGCGTTCCGAGAACTGCGAAGTTCTTGCCATCATCAAGAACGGCCAAGGCGTGCAGGAACTCAAACCTGGCGAGCAAGGCGAAGTCATCCTTGACCACACGCCCTTCTACGCCGAATCCGGCGGCCAGGTCGGCGACCGCGGATGGCTTTACAGCGACGACCACAACACCGTCGTCGCCGAAGTCACTGGCTGTTACTACCCCATCCAGGGGGTTCGTGCGCACCAGGTCGTGACGAAATCCCTCGTGATTCGCGTCGGCGATAAGGTCGACGCTGTCGTCAACACCGACATTCGCGCCGCCACCATGCGCAATCACACCGCAACGCACCTGCTCCATGCGGGATTGCGCGAAGTCCTCGGCAAACACGTCAAGCAGGCAGGCTCGCTGGTCGCACCCAATCATCTCCGCTTCGACTTCTCGCATTTCACGGGCGTCGAAGACGAAGAGTTGCAGGACATTGAAGACCTCATCAATAAAGAAGTTCTGCGCAACGAAAAGGTCGAGGTCATCCCCGATGTGCCGATTGATGTCGCTGTGAATGAGTACCATGCCATGGCGCTCTTCGGCGAGAAGTACGGCGACCGCGTGCGGGTGATAAAAATCGGCGATTTCTCGACCGAACTTTGCGGAGGAACGCATACTGAAGCAACCGGCGAGATCGGACTGATCAAGATTCTGAAAGAAGCCAGCGTGTCGTCCGGAGTGCGGCGAATTGAAGCGGTAACGGGCGAAGGATCGCTGCAGCATTTTCGTAAGGATCATCAACTGGAAAACGTAGTGTCATCGCTGACTCGCGACCCCCATGTTGCGCCTGCCGAAGCTCTGCAAGCGGAACTCGATAAGAAAGACGCCGAGATCAAGCGCCTCGCCCGCGAGCTCGACCAGGCGCGCATGAAGTCGGCATCGTCTTCTACCGCCAACATCGCCGAAAAAATTAAAGATGTCCGCGGCGTTAAGGTTCTCACTCATCGCGTGGATAATCTCGAACGCTCGCAGATGCGCACGCTCGTAGATCAACTCCGCGACAAGATTGGCTCGGGGGTTGTAGTCCTCGGGTCGACTACGAACGGTAACGTATCTTTGATCGTCGGCGTCACCAAGGATCTCACCAGCAAAGTGCAGGCCGGCAAAGTCATCGCTCCGGTCGCGCAAAGAGTTGGCGGCAAAGGCGGAGGCCGTCCTGACCTCGCCGAAGCCGGCGGCAAAGACCCGGCGGCGCTGGATGCCGCGCTGAATGAAGCGTATGAAGTAGTCGGATCTCTGCTGGGGTAATGGTGCAGGGGACAATCAAGGAATGTCAGACAGGCGTGTCCGGGCTGAACTTGCCAAAAATCTCCGCCAGTAATAGAGTGGGCAAATCCTTGAGCAGGTGTCGGACACCATGCCCGGCCCAGAGAACCACGTAAACAACCGCATCCGGTTCATCACCCATCAGGGAAAGTCCGTCCTTCTGGTGGATCTCACCAACTGTACTGCCGCCGAAGTCGGCGTCATCGCCCGCCGGGTGCCAGAGTTCGTTACCGCCGAACCGCTCGGCTCAGCGCTGGTTCTCGGCGACTTTACAGGGGCGCAGTTTGACCGGGAAGCAATTGACAGTATCAAAGAGAGCGCCGTCTTCGACCGCCCACACATAAGGAAGTCGGCCTGGGTGGGACTTGAAAATCTCCCTCACGTCCTCTACGAGAATATGAAAAGCTTTACCCGCCGCACGCTGCCCACCTTCAAGACCCGCGAGGAAGCCCTGGATTGGCTGGTAAAGGAATAGGGACAAGCCCATTCGATCATCTCCGCCTCAGCTCCTCCACTTCAACCTCACCGGCCCACTCATCGGGTGCTTCATCTCTACTCCATGGCCTTGCGCCTCAAGATGGGCGGCCTTCAACTGGAAGTACCACTTCGCCGGACGATCGGCGTCATCAATCAGCATCAAATGCGGATTTTGCTTTAAACCCTCCGACTGCAGCTCCATCGTCCTCCGGTCCTGCTCCACAAACTTGCCGAAAACGTACTTCAACAATGACGGCCCGAACGGCAGCCAGCGAAAAATGTTCCAACAGGCGACGACGTCAATGCGGCAATGATTGCGGGTGATTGGCGTGACCGTGGTCAAACTGGAGAACCAGCACTTCCCTGCCCGGATCGTCTCATAGCGCAAATTCGGCAAAAGAAAATCAATGGTGGTAGTAATCGAGTCGGCCGCTGCATACAACCGTAGAAGTTTATACGGCGCGCTGTTCGAGCTTGGTGTGTGCGCGCTCATGCGAAAGCCGTTGGGAATCGGCTCGAAACTTTTTTCTTTTTCGTGAATGCTCGCCCGGCTGCGCCACCACCACGCCTGGTGCACAAACGGCCCATGCGCCGGATCCATCAATCCGATAATGCCATGGTCCACGCTCACCGGCATTTCAGCGGTCAGATACGCGGTCTTGAACCCGTCGCTGAACTTCGAAATCTGCGGCGCGGGAAATGTTGGATTCTCAGGTCTGGTAAATCCTGCGCTGGCCGGCGGAGGCTCGGGCATAAAGACCCAGATATAGCTGTCGTGCTCTTGACAGGGGTAGCTGCCGGCATAAATGCGATCCACCTTCAACGTCTGGTCTGAAGTGAGCGATGGAATAAGCTGGCACTGTCCGCTATGAACGTCAAATTTCCAGCCGTGGTAGCTGCATTCGAGATGGGGCCCTTCCAGCCGTCCGCCGGAAAGCGGCATGCCCCGATGCGGGCAGGCATCCCGCAGCGCGAACGTTTTGCCCAGGCGGTCACGCCCAATCGCTAGCGGAGTCTCAAGCAACAGAACCTTGCGCATACGATTGCGAGGAACTTGCTGGCTCGGCAAGGCGCGATACCAGAAGCCGTAAAGCATTGCCGAATCCGGCATCTGGCGCAGCAGGGGTTGCAATTGGCTCATGAATGGTTACCGCAGGTTACTACAGGCAGCCCAAGAGGATAAAACCGCTCCGAGGAAATGCACGCAACTAATTAATTACAAACACCTTACAAGTGTTACTCCGGTGGTTCTACGCCCTTCAGGAGGATTGCTGCCTGCGGCTCGCGACTTCTATAATGAACCTACTCTGGTTCAGATTCTCTGTCAGGTTTCCGGGTAGGAAGCTTGAAGTGTATCTCAGGCTCGTTGTGTTGGCGTTTGGCTTCGACACCCGGATATGGGAAAAAACCTGGAATTCGTTTTAATGGCCAGCTCCCTGATCGCGACCTTCCTTTCCCTCACGCCGCCAGCTTTGTGGGCCGGATCCGATAGCGCCACCGCAATCACCAGCACGACCGATGGTTTTGGCCGCACAGTTTATGTCAACGATGAACCGGTTGCCACTTCCGCGAAACATACGGCCACTTCTCACCAGAGTTCTTTGGTCTTCTGGAGCGTGACGGAGCACCGCTGGAAGCCAGTGCCCACGGCGAATGTGAAAGCGGCGCGGTCGGCAGCTGCCGAAGTAAACAGCTATCTTGGCGCTAAAGGTGCGCCGGCCAATGTCGCGCCCGCCAAGCCGTTCACTCAGGAAGAAATTGACGCCGCCATTGATCAGGCCGCAGCCCGCCACAACGTGGATCCCAACCTGGTGCGGGCAGTCATTAAGGTTGAGTCCAACTTCAATCCCAACGCGGTTTCCCGCAAGGGGGCTATGGGGCTGATGCAGCTTATGCCGCAAACTGCGCAGCAACTCAACGTCACTAACCCGTTTGACCCCGAACAAAATATTGATGCGGGCGTGCGCCACCTCAAGCGACTGATGGAGAGTTATGGCGGCGATATCAAGTTGAGCCTGGCCGCCTACAATGCCGGGCAAGGCGCGGTGGCTCGCCATTCGGGAGTTCCGCACTTCGCCGAAACCCGAAACTACGTCAAGAAGATTACGCGGCTCTACCACAGCGGGAATCCCGCGCGGGACAAGCTCGATTCCGAAAACTTGAGCAGTCCGACGCCTGATCCTCTTCGCGTACAACGGGATGAGCACGGCGTGCTTTACATCAGCAACACCGATTGAGGAATTGCATCTTAATAGGCACACCTCAGAAATGTGGCGGGCGGCACTTAGGACCAGGCATTAGGGACCCTAAATTGAAGAATCTCAGGCGACCGTGGTTCGCGCTGTGTTGGAGCGGAGCAGTCATAACTCTGTGCTTGGTTCCGCCGGTTCATGCCAAGCCCCGCCGCTCTCACGATTCAAGCGCCTCGCAATTCAGCACGGCAGAGCGCCTTCGCCAGGTTCTGAATCAGCGGCCCGTCGAACAACGCACTCGGCATGATTATCAGCGCGTCATCAACGCATATCGCCTCATTTATAGCAAAGCCCCGTCATGCTCGAAGGCCGGCGCCAGCGTCGTCGCGGTCGCCGAATTACAGGAAGAAATGGGCCGCCGCTTCAACGACTCTGACCTTCTTCGGCGAGCCATCAAGCAATACGAGTTTCTTCGCACCGAGTATCCCGGAAGCAAGTCGCGCTCCGTCGCGCTCTTCCACATCGGCGAAATCTATAAAGACGATCTTCATGAGGAGGCCAGGGCACGTGCTGCATTCGAAGAGTTCTTGCAGCGCTACCCTCGCAACGCTCTTGCCGTAGAAGCCCGCAAGACCGTTCCTCCAGCCGAACAAGTGGTAACGCGGGCGCCCTCGCCCGGGCAGGCTCCTGTGAAATCATCGCAGGATTCCCCCGGCCCGCAACCTGCCGATGACGCGGCGGCTAACGATGACAATGCAGCCTCTAAATCGGGCAACGATGATTCTTCTGCCGTCGCCGCAGGCGTCTCGCGCGTGAAGGCCATCCGCCATTGGTCCACGCCTGACTACACGCGCGTAGTGATTGATCTCGAACGCGAGGTCACCTTTGAAACGCAGCGCATCGAAAACCCCGGCCGCGTCGTGCTGGATCTTCGCGGAACCGAACTCACCCCTTCGCTCATCGGCAAAAGTTTCGCGGTGGATGACGGCTATCTGAAGAAGATCCGCGTCTCGCAGTTCAGAACCGGGCAAACTCGCGTGGTGCTTGATATCGAGGATGGCACCGACTTCAGCACTTTTTTTGAGCCGAACTCTTCGCGGCTCATCGTTGATGTCCGCGAGGGAACACAGCCGGCCTCGGTGAAAGACGTCACCCGTGCTGCCGGGTCAATTACAGCGGTCAGTTCAGCGCCTCAAAGAAGAATTGTTGAAGCCGACGAAGACCCTGACGCCCCCTCAACAGCGAGCCTTAAGCCTGCCGTTTCCACGAAGATTGCCGCTATTCCAGCGGAGACTCCTCCGAGAGCCGCTGCGAAGAAACACGGAACATCATTGCCGAATCCGCTCGCCCGCGAGGCTCAACCCACTTCCAGCGGAGACCGCTCGCTCACTCGCGCGCTCGGCCTGAAAATCGGACGCATCGTGATTGACCCCGGCCACGGCGGTCACGATACCGGCACCATCGGACCCAACGGTCTCGAAGAAAAAGATCTCGTACTTGACGTCAGCCTGCGTCTGGGGAGATTGCTCGAGAATCGTCTCGGCGCAGACGTGGTCTTCACCCGCAAGGATGACACTTTCATTCCTCTCGAAAGCCGCACCGCCATTGCCAACCAGGAAGGCGCTGACCTGTTTGTCTCCGTGCACGCCAACTCCAGCAGTGATCCTGACGCGCGCGGAGTGGAGACTTACTACCTGAACTTCACCTCATCGCCGGATGCTCTGGAAGTCGCGGCCCGGGAGAATGCTACTTCGGAAAAGTCCATTCACGAACTGCAGGATTTGGTGAAGAAAATTGCGCTCAAAGAAAAGATTGATGAATCGCGCGAGTTCGCGGGCGACGTGCAGGGTTCGCTCCACGCCGGCCTCGCCGCCAAGAGTCCCGCCATCCGCGACCGTGGGGTAAAGCAAGCGCCGTTTATCGTGCTCATCGGCGCCAACATGCCATCAATCCTGGCGGAGATTTCCTTCGTCAGTAATCCCAGCGACGAGCGCCGTCTGGAAACCGCCGAGTACCGGCAGCGCATCGCAGAGTCTCTCTACCGCGGCATCGCCAAATATGTCAGCGGATTGAGCGGAGTCAAGGTGGCGAGCCGGATGGACAAGCAGGAAAGCACCCGGTAGCCTCCCTGGAAACTTTCCCGGCCAGCCTGTACTCTAATAAGCAGAGCTTTCCGGGATCGACCATCCCACAGGCCATTCATGAAGCGCCCTGCGTTCATCCTGTTGTTCTTGCTGGCTTCTGCTGTGCTTGGTCAGGGCATAGCCGACAAGAGTGTTCGCCCCACACAGCAACTTCTTCCTGAGCAATTCGCTGGCTGGCAAGTCTCCGGATCGCCGCGCCTCAGCACCGATCCTGCCGTTGCCGATCCGGCAAACGCCGCGCTCATCAAGGAGTACGGCTTCACCGACTTCGCCTCCGCAACCTACGCCCGAGACGACGGACGCAAGCTCGCACTCAAAGCAGCCCGCTTCGCGGATGCCAGCGGCGCTTATGGCGCATTCACGTACTACAAAGCGCCTGAGATGCTGGTCGAAAAAATCGGAGATCAGGCCGCGTCGCTCAATCAGCGTGTGCTCTTTTATCGCGGCAATATTCTGATTGACGCCGTCTTCCAACAACTCACGGCCATGTCGGCGGCAGAGCTGCGCGAACTGGCAGACGATCTTCCGCTGCCATCTGGCAACACTCGCAATTTGCCCGGGCTGCCAGCGTATTTGCCCAAGCAGTCTTATGTGAAGAACAGCGCGAAATATGTGGTAGGGCCCGAGGGCCTGGCAAAAATCGGCGCGCCCATTCAAGCGTACTTCGTAGGTTTTGACGCGGGGGCCGAAGTCGTGCAAGGCAATTACAACACGCCCAACGGCGAAGGCACGCTGCTGTTAATTTCTTACCCTACGCCGCAGATCGCCGCCGAGCACCTGCGCCGCATCGAAGCCGCTCGTCTGGAGCCTACGCACGATGTGCCTGAAGTATTCCACACGCCATTGTTCGACAAACGTACCGGTCCGATCGTCGTCCTGGCTGTGGGCCCGTTTTCCGCCGATAAAGCAAAGTCGCTGTTGGCCTCGGTGAATTATGACGCCGATGTCACCTGGAACGAGAACACTTACTTCGACAAAAAGAACAACATCGGCACCCTGGTCTGGAACGCGCTCATTCTCTCGGGAATTTTGATTCTGTTCGCGCTTGCCATTGGCCTGGCTTTCGGCGGCCTGCGCATCCTCATCCGCAAGTTCTTCCGCCAGCGCGGGCTCGACCGTCCCGGCGAGGTCGAATTTATCGCCTTGCACCTCTCCGAGACTATGGTGGAAACAGTGGTTGAAACCACTAGCAACGATGTAAGTCCATCAATCAAAGCCTTTTAGGACTATCGGCAGCTGTTTTGTCTCAGAATGACGCATCGCGGACGGCTATTAACGAAGTATCTAACATATTGAAACTAAAGCTATTTATTTCACAAAAATCGCTTGACACCCTGCTTTTTCGGCTCATAAGATTTCGCCAGAAAGTTTTGACGGTTTGAACCTCCGTTGGAACTATTCTCCCTTGTAAGAAAAGGCCGCCTTTTGCCGGGCGGTCTTTTCGTTTTGCCGAGCATTGTGATCGCTGTTCTTTTAACTGAAACCACAATGCGCTGGTGTTCGTATCCTTAATTAGTGAGGCGAGGCCTCGCTTATCGGCGGTGAGGAGGTGCTATGTTCTGCGATGCTTGCGGCGGAAGCTTGGAAGCAGGCCAGCGGTTTTGCAGCCGCTGCGGAAAGGAAATCACGGGGACGCCTTCTGCGGCGTTTCCTCGCCCCAACCGGGTGCGCGAGCACGTGCGCTTGCTCGGCATCTTATGGCTGGCCGCATCCGCGCTCAACGCGGTAGGCGGCGCGATACTGCTCATCCTGGCGAATACTCTGTTCCTTCATATCTCGGAGATGGGTGTGCCTTCGGTGCAGGCGGCGTGGTTGCATCCGTTTCTGAGCTTCCTGGGCGTTCTTATCCTCGCTAAAGCGGCGTTTGGTTTCCTTGCCGGCTGGGGGTTGCTGCAACGCGAGCCCTGGGCGCGCATGCTTACGCTGATTCTCTCCTTCCTGGCATTGTTCAATATCCCGTTCGGCACTGCTCTCGGAATCTATAGCCTCTGGGTTCTTTTGCCGGCTCAGGCGGAACAGGAATACGAAGAGCAGGTTCGACAGGCCAGCGCTGCCTGATAACTGGCGGCGATTCAGCCAGACTGCAAAGCTCGTGCACGAAAAAAGCCCGAACCGGAGTTCGGGCTTTTTTTTTCAAACCATGTGCGACCACAGCGCGAGTGCCGATTACGGCGCCAGCGCGTTGATCAGGCCAGCACCGTTCGGGCTGCCCCATCCACTCGCCAGATCATAACCAGTGGTAGCGCTGTAGCCGTTGCTGCCGGAGGTAATGTCGTGGAAACTGGTGGTATAGCCGGAGCCCAACCCGATGTCATAGATCGCGGGGTTGATGAAGCCGACCAACGGATCGCCGTGCGCCACCGCCTGCTGGTTAGCCAGAGCGATGTAGCCAGCCCACATGGGCGCGGCGAAGCTGGTGCCGCCGTACAGATTTTCGGAACAGGTGGTCTGGTCGGCGCAAACGTAGAACGTAAAGTTCGAATTCGCCGAGACATCCGGTCCGTTGCGTAGGGTCTGTGAGCACTTCGAGCAGCCCGCCGCTGTCGTCACCTGCCAGGAAGGAATGGCAATCTTGTTCGGCGAAATGCCGCCGCCGCCATCCGACCAAACCGTTTCAGAGGACCACTTACCGCCCGCGCTGGCGGTGGTCAGGTCAGTTCCGCCGACCCCGATGACATTAGCGTCATCCGACGGCCAGATCGAACCGCTTCTCTGCCAGTCCCCTCCGTCGCCGGCGGCGTCGAAGAAGCTCTGGCCCTGCGTCTGCATCTCCTCGAAATACGGATCGTCGGTTGTCGGGTCTGCCGGGTTCCAGTACCACGAAGAGCTCAGGTTGTAGGCAAGGGGCTTTCCGGAGCCAGTAGCCATGCCGTTCAACAAGGCTGAATCCGTGGAACCGACGTACATGGTCAGGCCTTTGAGGCCAGGAGCCATGCCCATCGCCTGGGTCATGTCAAGAGTCTGCTCGGTATCATCACACCCCCGGCTGGCGAGGCAGCTGGTCGAGGTATGGTCCACCGAAAGCAGAGTAACGGGAACGTGCAGCGTTTGCTTCGCGTTCGTGTAATAGGTTTTCAGATCAGCCAGGTCGGTGCCGAGGTACTCGAGCAATCCAACGGTCTGGCCGGCGCCCACGAGGCTCTTGCTGCCGTAATAAGCCGCCCTCATGTCGCTGCCGCAGAACGATTTTCCGGGGCAGGAGCCAGTCGTGGCTGGAGGCTTCGCTTCGGGGTGCTGATCGCGGCGGGAAAGCATCGGTTTGGGAATGGAATAGTTGTCGAGGCCGGTGATGTGCCAGAGCTGAATTGGCAGATCCACACTGGGCTCGCGATCTGGAGCGTAGAAAGTCCGGCTCTCATAAGGATGCTGGTACACATTCATACTGACGTGGAATGCGGCTTCGATGGTGGACACAGTGCCCTTCACATCAATATTCATGCGGTTGATGGAAGTGCCAACCACTTCAAAACCGTTCTGCTTGGCAAAGTTCATGACCGTGGCGTAATCGCCGGCAGTCGGACCAAAGCGCTCGGTGAACTCTGACACGGTGAGGTAGTGCTTGTAGTTGGTGCTGGACGGATCGTAGAGGTCTTTCAGGAAACTATCCAGGCCTTGCTGATCACGGATGGGCAGGACAATGACCAGACGCATAGTCTGGCTGGCGGGCAGGTGGCCCACGATAGGCGCGACGCCATTGACGGCCACATCACGCACGTGCCTGGTCAAAAGTGGCTTTGACGAAGCATTCGCGAAACTGGCGAGCAAGACGAGCGCGACAACTGACATAGTCAATCTTCGAATCATAATTTCTCCCTTTGTGCGGTATCTCGAGTTTGGGTTTTTCACTTAGCGAAACGGTCGAATGCGGCACAGCAGCAGTACAAAGAACGGCACCGATTGTAGCCCAATTCCGGCTGTGCGCAAGGCTTTTAAAAGTAAAATTTTGTCGGAGCCACCGCGCGGAGCCGCAATTGACAACATATGTTGCTCGAATGTGCAAGATTTTGCACTCGCGAAACGCTGCCTGGCTACCTTTCAAGATGCGAGTGCGGATTTGCGAGGCTTGCAGGTAGAGATAATGGCTCCATGCTCACGCCGCATGCCTGCCGGGAGCATGAAAAAGCCCGGACCATGAGAGATCCGGGCTTCTACCCTGATTGCCGAAGCAGCCAGAACATTACCTCTACTTCGTGACACTGATGGTGATGGTCGTGCTTGCGGTTACGCCGCCACCAGTTCCCGTAACCTTCAGTGTGTGGATTCCCGTGGGAACGTTGACACTGATAGGAATAGTCGCGGTCGAGGTGCCGCTTCCGGGAGCCGGAATCGGGTTCGGGTTGAAGGTCACGCTTTTAAGCGAAGAGCTTAAGGTGATGGCCGCATCGAAACCACCGCTCGTGGAAGCTGTGATTGTAGACTTGCCTGAGCTGCCCTGCTTGATCTTAATCTTATTGGGATTCGCGCTGAGCGTGAAGCTGCCAGTGCTGCCGCTTCCGGCCAGCGCGGCGATCAGGTTTGCCCCATTCGGGCTACCCCAACCCGTGACCAGATCAAAGCCAACGGTGGCTGAAAATCCATTGTTGCCGCTGGTAATGTCGTGGAAATCGGTGTTGTAGCTCGAGCTCAAGCCGATGGTGTAAAGAGTGGGATCAATGAAGCCCACCACCGCCTTGCCATTTTCGAGCGCCTGTTGATTGGTGAGAGCGATATAAGCAGCCCACATCGGCGCTGCGAAGCTGGTCCCGCCGTAGGCATTTTCGGTACAAGTGGTTTGGTCGGCACAAACGTAGAAGCTCCAGTTTGCATTGGCGGAAATATCCGGGCCGTTGCGAAGAGTCTGCGAACAGCTGGAGCAACCTGCCGCCGTGGTCACCTGCCAGGAAGGAATGGCAACGCCGTTGGGGGAAATGCCGCCGCCGCTATCAACCCAGCCAGTTTCAGACGACCAGGGGCCACCCGCGCCGGTGGTGTTAAGGTCGGTTCCGCCGGTGGATTCGACATATTGATTGTCCGAGGGCCAAGTGAATTCCTGGCTCTTGCTCCACTTGCCAGAATCGCCAGACGCCTGGAAGATGGTCTGACCCTGCGCCTGCATTTCCTCGTAATAGGGATCGTCGGTCGTGGCGTCTGCCGGTCTCCACGTCCATGACGAACTCAAGTTATAGATGAGTGGGCTGCCGGTAGCCATACCGTTCAGCAGGGCTGAATCGGTGGAACCGATGTACATGGTGAGACCGGCCAGGCCCGGGGCCATGCCGAGCGCCTGAGTCATGTCAATGGTCTGCTCGGTATCATCGCATCCCTGGCTGGCGAAGCAATTCGTCGAGGTCCCATCCACCGAGGTCAGCGTGATGGGAACGTTATTGGTTTGGTGTGCATTAGTGTAATACGTGTTCAGATCGGTCAGATCGGTGCCCAGGTACTCGAGCAACCCAACATATTGACCGGTGCCGGTGAGTGTAGTTTGCCCGTAGTAGGCGGCCCTCATATCGCTGCCGCAGAAAGAGCTTCCGGGGCAGGAGCCTGTGGTGGCCGGAGGCTGGGCCTCGGGATGCTCTGATCTGCGACTGAGCAGGGGCTTCGGGATCGAGTAGTTGTCCAGACCGGTAATGTGCCAGAGCTGGACCGCCACGTTCGGCGTGGGCTCGCGATCCGGAGCGTAGAACGTGCGGTTCTCTTCCGGGTGCTGATAGACGCCCATGCTTACGTGGAACGCGGATTCAATTGTGGACACAGTGCCGGTAACGTCAATGTTCAGGCGATTCCGGGAAGTCCCCACTACGGTGAAACCATTCGCTTTTGCGAAATTGACCACGGTGTTGTAGTCCTTTTGAGTCGGACCGTACTGCTCGGTGAACTGTTCCACCGTGAGGTAATGGCGGTAGTTGGCGCTAAAAGGATCGGAGATGTCTTTCAGGAAGCTGTTCAACCCTTCCTGGTTGCGGAGCGGTAGCACAAGGACAAGACGCATGGATTGGTTTGAGGGCAGGTGTCCGACTAAAGGTGCCTGCCCGTTACCGGTCGCCTCGCGCACGTGATGGGTCAGCAGCGGCTTCGACTCAGCGCGGCTGGCCACATTCGCGAGCGCGACGAGTGCGACGATTGTGAGCACAGATGTAGTGAATCTTCGAATCATGATTTCTCCCTTTTGGTGTATCGAGCGTACAGCGGAACGTGCTTCAAGCAAGAGCGGCAACGATTGTAGCCCATTTCGCACTGCCTGGAGTAAGGTCAAGGCCAATATTTCTTTGTTGGGTGGTTTGGATGTTGACGACGGTCGCTAGAATTGCGGAAACAGCCAAACATCTTGCTCCACTGTTGCAAGACTTTTCACTTACCACGTTTTGCTTCTTGACAGCAGCTAATTGGGGTCGAATTCGGGCCGACCCGGCTGTTTCAATTCATCGCGTCCGTGGTCGGCTCTATCCGGCATGTCGAGGCATCTCGGGATGCTTTATCGGGCAGGATAGTGAGCGGTGGAACGATGGTCTGTGATCGCAGTCACACCTACACCTGTGAGCATCCGCATCGGAGCCGATCAGCGCAGAATTCTTGCGCGACTCTGCTGAGGCGAGGCGCGGCTGAGCGATCCTCAAATCCTGCGCGTGCTATACAATCTTAAAGTCCGGGACACAGAAGGCCGACGTAGCTCAGTTGGTAGAGCAGCCGATTCGTAATCGGCAGGTCAGCGGTTCAAGTCCGCTCGTCGGCTCCATTCTTTTCGGGCTCTCCGGCCTCTCATGCCTGCCGCCTCCAAGACCATCTTCCACGTTGATATGGACGCCTTTTATGTCTCGGTGGAAGAGCTCTTCGATCCCGCGCTGAAAGGCAAACCGGTCGTCGTCGGGGGCCAACGAAACGAGCGTGGCGTGGTCTCAGCCGCGTCCTATGAAGCCCGCAAATTCGGCGTGCACTCCGCCATGCCGCTGCGCAGCGCGGCCAAGCTTTGTCCCCAGGCGATTTTTGTGAGCGGCCATCCCGGCCGCTATCGCGAATATTCCGAGAAGGTGCACCGCGTCCTGACTTCGTTTTCTCCCGCCATCGAAATGGCCTCCATAGACGAGGCCTATCTCGATATGACCGGCACCTCCCGCCTGCACGGGCCGCCGTTAAAAGCGGCGCACGATCTCCACCGCAAAATAAGAACCGAGACGCATCTGAACTGCTCCATCGGGATTGGCGCTTCTCGCCTCATCGCCAAAGTTTCGTCAGCCAAAGCCAAGCCGCACGGGATTCTTTGGGTCATCCCCGGCCAAGAGGCGAAGTTTCTCGCGCCGCTTGATGTCCGCGACATTCCCGGCGTCGGCAAAGTCACCGAACAGAACCTTCATGCCCTGGGAATCCGCCAAGTCGGCGATCTGGCGCGCTTCGACGATGCGTTCTTAGAAGAACACTTCGGCAAATGGGGGCTGGCCCTCGCCGGCAAAGCCCGCGGCGAAGATGCCGGAGGATGGTTCGACACGGAAGTGGGCGAAAACGTTGGGCCGAAATCCATCAGCCACGAACATACTTATAACGTAGACACTGCCGATGCGGCGCAGTTGGAAGCGACCCTGATGCGGCTCTCAGAAATGGTGGGCCGCCGCCTGCGCGAAGCCGGATTGCATGCCCGGACTATTCAGCTCAAGCTACGCTACAAAGATTTCACCACGATCACTCGCGCTCACTCTTTGCCCGCGCCCACTCAGCTCGATACCGAAATCTTCGCGCGCATCCGTGCTCTATTTGATAAAAACTGGCGGCGCGGCGCCGAAGTGCGCTTGCTGGGAGTGCATACTTCATCGTTTGAAGATACCGCGGACCAGGGGAACCTGCTGCAGGGTGATCTGCTTGAAGATGGCCGCCGCCAGCGCTGGCAGCGTGCACTTTCCGCCGCCGATCATCTGCGCGACAAATTCGGCGAGTCGAGTGTGCTGCTGGCTTCAGGCCTGCGTGGCGGCTTCCGCGAGCGCATCCACGACAATCCGGCCGGTTTGCCAGGGAAAAGCAAGAACAGTTAGTGATCGCTAGTTATGATCGGCCGGAGCATCAGGCGTCCAGGTGTAGCCGTGCGTCACATTGTTTGCATCGGTAAATGCCCCAACCACTACTCCCGCAGAATTGATGCCGAAGGCCCAGGTGGATTTTGGAGCGCCGGGGTATGCAAGCGTTGTCAGCATCCCGTTCTGATATAAGAATCCTGCCGTCAGCTGTGTTGAAGGTTTGTGGTAGCCAACTACGGCGGTTCCCTCTGGATTGACTCCATTCAACGCACGTTCGTCCCCTCCCACAGTTGGTATGCCGAGAGGCTCATATTTGCCGTTAGACCGCTCAAAATACTTGTACATCCCGTTGCCGAGGATGCTGCCCACAACCTCCCCGGACGCGGTAATCCCGGTGACATTCACGTGCAAGGAGTTCTCTGGCGCTATGTTCGCGTAGGTCGTGACCTGATCCCCTGTTTCGGAACAAGGCCTTCAGCGAACGGCGGGCCTGTGGGCTGATGATGCTGGCGGTGACGACGTATCGTTACCGATCGCAGCGAACCGATGAGCCGTTGCGGACGCGGCTGGTGGAGTTGGCGCGGGAGAAGCCGCGCT